>ERZ1066127.21-NODE-21-length-120125-cov-17.359499_pt1 | contig 120125 bp, 85 predicted proteins | sample MGYA00382774_ERZ1066127 | MGnify/ENA primary metagenome ERZ1066127 (study PRJEB33369, sample SAMEA5778357) | biofilm metagenome | biome: Industrial cooling water; feature: Water cooling tower basin; material: Biofilm | place: United Arab Emirates | collected...
AGCCGTCATCACCATCTCTGGCGGAGGAATTACACGCACTATCACCGTCACTCAAGATGCGGCTGTCATAAACAATCTGCAAGTCAATACTACCACACTCACTGCTCCGGCAACCGGACAAAACGGGCTTTCGGCAAGCATCACAAGCAATGTGGCATGGACAGCAAGCAGTAATCAAGCCTTTGTGACGGTTACGCCCACAAGTGGCTCCAATAATGGCACGCTTTCTATCAACGTCGCCACGAACCCAACAACAGTCCAGCGTACAGCCGTCATCACCATCTCTGGCGGAGGAATTACACGCACTATCACCGTCACTCAAAATGCCGCTGTTGCGAATAACCTACAAGTCAGTATCAATGCACTGACCATTCCAGCAGCAGGGCAAAACGGCATATCAGCAAGCGTGACCAGTAATGTAGCGTGGACAGCAAGCAGTAATCAAGCCTTTGTGACAGTAACACCCGCAAACGGTTCAAATAACGGCACACTCTCTATCAACGTCGCCGCGAACCCGACAACAATACAGCGTACAGCGACAATTACTATTGCCGGCGGTGGATTAACACAAAGCATAACCCTGACACAGAGTGGTATACAGGTAAACACCCTTACCGCACCTGTTATTACGATGATTACGAATCTCGGAACATCTGCATTTACGCTGACCTGGGGCACTGTTTCGGGTGCGGTCTTGTACCAAACAACCATCGCCACCGATAACGCTTTCACGCAGAATGTTCTGAACGGAAATAGTACAACGACAAATTTTGCAGTAAGCGGTCGTGCGCCTGCGACAACATACTTTTACCGTATTCGTGCCGTTGCCGCAGATGGCTCCTTTGGTCCATGGTCGAATGTTGGACAGTACACTACTCCGCCACCTGCTCCGACAGCATTCCCACCAAGCAGCATCAGTCCTACATCGGTAACGGTCTCGTGGTCAAGAGTAACAAGCGCAACACGGTATGACGTTGAACTCGCACAAAATGCAGCGTTTTCTCCTCTTCGTGCTTCGTATAGTACGACATTCGGCAATCCTATTCTGACGACGGCGACATTGACCATTACCAATCCCTCGCTACCTGTCGGCTCGACCTGCTACTATCGGGTGCGGGCGTACATACCGGGATCACCGGGATTTGGAAATGCCATAAGTGCATACTCTACGCCTGTCGCTTTCGTTATCCCAACACTACTTTTGACAATGAGGACCAGTCCCAATCCGAGTAGCGACATATTGCGTGTTGAAGCTGATGTGAGCAAAATAACACAGGAAAGTATGCAGGCGAAATCGGTAACGCTACGGCTTGTCGATGCGCGTGGTAATGTGCTACAAGAGCAACAGGCAACCGGAAATAGCAATTACTGCTCGGTGGAATTCGACGTTCATTCGCTGCAAGCAGGAACGTATCTGGTGGAGCTGATGTACCGCTCCGATGGCGTAACTATCCGCCGTACAGAAAAATTTATCAAACAGTAAACAAGTAGACCGGATGTGAGGCGTCAGACCTTCTTGATTTTGTGAAGGTCTCACATTCTCACCTAATTTCCCAAGAACGACTTTCCCAACAATGAATTTTCTCAAACTATTATGAAAATCAAACATATCATTGCACTCATCATTGTGGTACTCTGGTGGCAAAACACAGCAAATGCACAACGTCTGGATTTCCGACGTGCTGACACAGGATTACCGACGAATGTACAGGCAATTGTTGCCAATCAAACAAGTTTTTATGCGGCTCTTGCGGGCGAAGGCATTTATCGTTCAAATGATAATGGCGTAACATGGCAAGAATGCTTGCGATTCAGCAACTTTCATTTGGAAACTCTTATTCCAACATCATTTGGTGCTATCGCTGTTGGGTATGACGATGATTTACTACAAATGCAAATGATTCGACTTGTCGGCACGGAGCCGACTTTTACATCATCATTTACAGCAATCGGAACAACGGTGCACAGTATTGTCGAAAGACAAAATGGGCTGTATATCGCTACGGAAAACAAATTCGGCGTTTCACACGATTACGGGCTAACATGGGACAGTACAGCGTTTCCCGATGGCACTCTTCTTTCAACTCTGACAGAAACTTCATCTGGACTGTGGTTAGCGACAAGTCAAGGCGGAGTCCTGACGCTGGACACCTCGCTTTCTCCAGCACATTGGACTGAGGGGAATAGACCGAATCTCGCTTCGTTTTTAGGCTTGGGCAGATTCGCCAGCGCTATGACGAGTACCGGTAATGACCTTATTGCTCTCACCTCAGAAGGCATGGTGATTCGCTCTGCCGGAAGCAATGGTACGTGGGAGCTGATGAATAGAGGGCTTCCTGCTAATGCTCGTGTTCAGAGCATGAGTGCTTTCGGAACGACTGTATTAGCAATTGTGAGTATCGGTGGAGAACAATCGGTAGAACATCGTTTGTATCAGTTCAGCAATGCCACGTGGAATCTTCATTCGTTACAGATTCAAGCGGAATCTCGCATCGCTGCCAATACTCAAGCAGCATTGTGTATCTTGCCACGAACAGGTCTTGTACGCTTGTCTGTGGGAAGTTCTGTCTGGCAAGAAAGTAATAGTGGTTTACCGAAAAATACAGCCGTCAAAGCATTTGCAACTTCGGGAAGACTATTATGGCTTGCCTCGGAACAAGGTGGCATCTATCAATCCTCCGACAAGGGTGCATCGTGGCAAATACAATCTACGGGATTATCAGCCGAACACCCAATACAATCGCTTGCTGCTACACCTACGGGAATCTTTGCGGGTTCAGCTACCGGGCGCGTATTTCGATTCGATCAAAACAGCTCAATGTGGCAGAATCTTAGTGGTTTTAGAAATAATGCAGGCTCAATTGATGTGCTATTCGCACACGGTACAACACTGCTGGCAGGGATTGCGAATGTCGGCATTGCAATTTCCCGCGACAACGGTGCGACATGGCAACAAACCGAGACAGAAGTCGGCACAGTCATCGGCGCTGTGGCGCTTGATTCCGCGATATTTGTCGCGACAAGCCGCAAAGGAGTTTTACGCTCCGGCGACGGCGGTATGACGTGGCAGCAGTGGAATACGGGCTTGACAGCATTGCAGAATTCTTTTGGGGTTCAAGGCATTGGTATCATCGGTAAAAATGTGTGTGTGGGTGTAGAATACCCGTCATTGGGCTTTACGGCTACCTTTCAAAGCGCAGCCGGAGAGGTATCTGCTCAATGGCAACAAGTTAATAATATCCCTCTAAGCAAGTTCAGCACTGCTTCAGAAGGCAATGATACGCTGACGTTTACTGCCACAACACGAGGTGCAATTTTTCGTTTCACCAATCAACAATGGCTGGAAGCAGCACAATATCAAGATATTCGGACATTAGGAATAAGTAACGGTATTGTGTTTGCGGGAACAAACCAAGGATTGTTTTTTTCGCCGAGCTCTGCGGTGATAACATCAGTACATAGCAGTTTTTCCGCACCACTTTCAACACACATCTATCCTAACCCAAGCACGCAAGGACAAACAGTGTATATCCGTCTTGGTGATGCACCTGACGATCTCGTGAATGTCCGAATTATCGATATTCTCGGTAAAACTGCGGCGCTCGTGCAAGGAGTATTCAGTAATGGCTCAGTAGCAATACAAATACCGGACAGTATTATGGAAGGTGTATATATGCTGAGAATTGAAGACAAAGGGAAAGTCTTGATAACCAGCCGATTAATCATTCGATAATGGTTGAAAAAGTGACTGAGCGAGGATGTTTTCGTAGCTACTTCACTCTTAGAGACTGTTTGAAAACTCATGAATCTGTGCTTTTTTGCCCTCATCCGCCATCGTTACGATGGCACCTTCTCCCAGAGGAAAAAGGAGGAAAAAACGTCTTCATATCTTGCTTCCTCTCCCTAGCTCTTCGCTCGGAGAGGACTGAGGTGAGGGAAAAAATAGTTTTCAAACAGCCTCTTAGAAAAAGCAAAGCCGCATAAACAGGCGTTTATGCGGCTTTGCTTTTTGTTGTTGTTTATCTCTATACCAGCATCAAATGTTCTTCGTAGATTTCGCTACTATGCTTTGGTACTGATTGACTTTACCGATACACTCGTGCTACTTTGAATAAATCAGAGGAAAACTCTTGTTTTTCCGTTTTGGAGCGTGTCAGGTGAATAAATACTTTCGGTTTCCCTGCTTCAATACCAATAGAAACTGTTGATTGTCCGCTTTCCACAAGTGAGGGCATACCTGTAACAGAAAGAATTCCTTTATCTTCGCAGAATTTCTGTGCTGCAATCGCTCCCGGGGCAATGTAGACAACATCGGCATCATTTGCTTCTTTTGCCATTTGATTCGGTTTACAAGCCGAAGCCTGGATACCAATTGCCAGGAAGCCACTCAAAGCCTCGTCTTTGACTAGCGCAGAAGCATCGGTAAACACAATAACGACTTTGATCTGCTTACCTTGAAGCGTTTTACAAAGCGAAAATACTTTCTTCAGCAAAACCACGTGCAGATTCACCGGCACAGGAATTTCCTGCGCTTGCAGAGATTTTGCCTGAGAAATTATCAGACTCAGCACAAGGAAGAGCGATAAGAACATCTTCAAACCAGAGGTTCGCCGATTTTTCATACTTTTTTGTGAAACGTGTTGAAACATCGTGTAGTCCTTTTGACAGTGCGATTGTGAAATTCACGAAGAAAGAAACAACTAAAAACGTAGCAAATACGAAGCTTTTGCGACAATCTCCCGCGAAGGACCCGGAAGCGCCGCATTACCGATATTAAACGGCTGAATAAAGTCGTAATTTGAGCCAAGTGCGTCGTACACACCTACGCCAATATCCAAACCCGCAATTTGAAACGCATTTTTGTAATTGACAAAAACATTGAGCAACATGACAGACCGTGTCTCTTGGACAGTCTGAATACCTTCCAAAAACTGTAATTCCGACACCGTATAACGCCCACTCAAATACACAAACGATGGATTAATTGTCAGACCATCCACCCAGCGAGAGAGATTAAACGAAGCGTTCACAGTCGCTTTATGTGGTGCAAAACCAAGCAACACATTATCATTGACAAAAGAGACTTCGCGTTGTCCGTTTATATTCGGTCGGAAACTCCAGACACGATAAGGATTCAATGCCTTGATGCTGTCTGAAAAACCGTCATTATTTGCCAAATAAAACGAATAATTCAGGTTGATACTGCCCCATGAATCTTTGATAAAGTATTCAACTTCAATACCGCGTGTATTTGTGCGGGCAAAATTGCGATACCCACCGCCGCCAAAAACAATTGCATCTTGAATCGAAATATCAAAGATATTCGTCGAAAGAAACATATTATACGCTAGCTGATAGCCCAATTCTACTTCCAGCGCTGTTGTCAATTCCGGCTTAATCTCCGGATACAAGCGAATATTCTCAATCGAGGGCGCACGAAAATTCTGACCGAAAAGCGCTTTGAAATTAAAATTACCAATGGTTTTCGTGATGCCCAGCCAAGGAACTAATGCAAGCGGTACAGCACTATGCCTATCTAAACGTAAACCTGTATTGACATTGATAATATCCGTCGTCAAAAGTGCCTGTAAAAACACACCGAAGTTATTATACTGAATCGTCCGACTACCTTCTCCGGTCACAGGGTCTTTCCACAGTGACGACACAGGATCGCGTTCCGAAGCTGTTCCATTGTCTATGTAGTATTCCGTACCAAGTGTAAAGAACAGATTTTTCGAGACATCTGCTGAAATCGCCAGACTGCCGAAAAGCCGCTCCACTGTTTTGTCCAAAACAAGAAAATTAAATTGAGAAGTAGGGCTAAGCGCTATACTATCAATCAAATTCCAAGGCTGTTGCCGTGTATAGTTAATACGCGGCGAGAGCGTTACCTGCTCTGACAGTTTTATGTCATATTTTGCATCAGCAATCAGCGAGGTAAAATTTGTACTGAACTGCTGAGATAACGGCTTATCACCGATACCATTACGCATGGTGGTATTGTAGCGGTCATAGAGAACTCGTGCCTGCATATTACCTGCTTTCAGCGTCGCATTCACATGAAACGGCATCATCTGGTGATTACCTGCCATTGCAAAACTTTGACCGTCTAAGCCTGTGTACATGCGGTCGCTCATACTTGCCTGTCCCATGTACGCCGAAACCCCGAGTGCAACATTGCCGAACTTCTTCCCGAAATTCAGATTGCCGCCCCAACGTCCCATCATTGTTGGCATTTGTCCGTAATTACCCGAAAACGAAAGTCCGTTGATGTCTTCCGGCGCACGGGTAATAATGTTAATCACCAAAAGTTCGGCAAAACCACCGTAAAACGATGAACCGGGACCACGAATAATTTCAATACGTTCAATGTTATCCAATGGAAAGCGATTCGCAATAGGAACGGTCGCAAAGAGAAATTCATTCACTTGTAAGCCGTCCACCATTACCAGCGCCTTTCCTTCATTTGCCCAATTACCACGATTACCAATACCCACAACACCTTGCACATCACCTCCGAACTCAACTCCCGGCACCATTCGCAAAATATCGGTAATATCTCGCGCTCCGGAATTCAGGATTTCTTCTCGTTTAATCAATGTTACCACACCGGGAACATCTTTTTTCGAGAGTGGTTTTTTCGAGGCAACTTGCAACAGGTCAATGTCCAAAAGTGTATCAAATGATAAATCATCCAATTCTCGAATATCAACTTTGCTTATATCCTGAGCCTGTATCGAAGCAACTGCTCCACAACATATACAAACCGCTATCGCATACGACCGAATTGTATGAAGCAATGTTGTTTTCATAATATCGAAAAAATGTGAACACTATACCATTGACGTTTGTCATTCTATACACCGACATCTTAACAGCTAAGATTACCGTACCACAGCCACAAAGACTTGTAATCGTCGCTCTGAAGTCTCAAGTACGACAACATACGTACCGACAGGCAGGTTCGCCACGGGAAATATTGTTGTATATTCGCCTTTCTGTTGTCGCCCTTGCTCTAATGTTTGTAAAGGCATACCACGCATATCCATCAGGTGCAGACGCACAGTTTGAGTTTTCTCCAAAGCGTATGCTACGGTGATATTGTCTGTTGCGGGATTAGGATAACAGCGCAAAGTTCCGGGCAACGTCACTTGCTGCACGACAGTATCAGGATTATTCGGAGCAAATGTGAATCGCCCTGTTGAAATCGTAACACCTGAGGGAGAGAGCAAAACGATATTGCCACTCGTTGCACCAATGGGAATTGTCAAACTGAGTTCTTGTGAACTCAAAATCCGGTGCGGAATCGTTATCCCACCAATCAATACTTGCCGAACAGAGGTAAAATTCTCGCCTAAAACGCGCACCATCGTTCCAATATCGCCTTGCGTCGGCGTAAAGGAAAGAATAATCGGCTCGTTGGTAATTAAGGTAAAGGTCGTCGTCGTCGTAACAGTTCCTTGCGGCGTAATCAAGCCAATAGCTCCTGAAGCACCCGTTGGCGGAATGGTCAATTCCACTTCTGCCGAACTTAAAATCCTTACCGGAACATCCACACCACCAATACTAGCGCGACTTGTGCCATCCAAACGTTGTCCAGTAACGAGAACCCGCGTTCCAATACCTCCTCTGGCAGGTGTTACCGAGGTAATAGCAGGTAAAGGTAAATTCCCCGCATTAATCGCTACCCCGCCCGGCGTAAAGAGACTAACAATATCACCTTGAGAAACTCCCGCCTGCAACGCAGCATTAACCTGACCTTGATTAACAATAGTAAAGGAAACGTTCACACGACCGATTGTTACCGTGGTCGCACCCACAAAATTTTGTCCGAAGATGTTCAAAATCAAGCCCTGACGGCTTTGTACGAATTTTGTCTCATTAATCACCGGTGGCGGAACAAAGGTGAATGTGCTGTCGGACGTACCAACACCACCTAAGGTAGAAACCGAAACAACGCCCGATTCGATACCGCTCAAAGGAATTTGTGCCGTGATTTGTTCACCGCTGTTCACGGTAAACGGTATATTCACTCCGCCAATAGCAAGGTTTGTTGCGTTACTGAAATTGGAACCGCGAATAATAATAGTTGTTCCAATAGCCCCATTCGCCGGACTGAAACTCGCAATGATCGGTGCGGGCACAAAAGTAAAGCCCGTCACAGAGTCAGTTCCACCGGCATTTGTAACTGTCACTTCACCGGTTGCGCCGTTACCAACAACAGCCGTCAGTTGTGTGGGAGAAATGCTGGTAATCCGTGCTTCGACACCGCCAAAACTCACGCGACGTGTTCCCAAAAAGCCATCACCAATAATCGTTACCACACGCCCCGAACCGGCACGCGCAGGTGTAAAGCCGGTAATCACCGGCGCTCCAAGATACACAAAGCCCGGAGATGATGCCGAACCCGCAGGTGTTGTAACGCTTACGCTACCACTTGCACCAATACCAACAGTCGCCCGTATCTCTGTGTCTGAAATTACCTCAAATTTCGCAGTGGCGGAACCAAAACTAACGTCAGTCGCTGCCCTCAGGTTTACACCTATAATGGTAACGACCGTTCCCGTGCTTGCCGACGTTGGATTAAATGAGGTAATACGCGGCGAACCAAGCAATGTAAACCCGCTTAGCGTTGCCGAACCACCAATAGTCGTAACGGTAATACTGCCTCCGGCTGTACCAAGCGGCACAACAACACGCAATTCTGTGGAAGAAATATATGTTACATTTGGAGCTACCGTTGTACCTATACGCACGGTTGCTGCGGTCGTAAAGTTTGTCCCGATAATCGTTACGACTCCTCCCACACCCAAAGCCGTCGGAGAGAACCTAGTAATGGTCGGCGCGGCAATAAATGTGAAGACTCCTGCGCTTGACGTAGAACCGCCGGATGTCGTTACGGAAATCGAACCGGTGGCGGCATTGCTAGGAACAGTTGCTGTAATTTGTGTCGCAGAAACAATAGTAATGGTATTGGTCGTTACACCGCCAAAAGCCACAATCTGAGTGCCGGTTAAGTTTGTTCCGGTAATTGTAACAAGCGTATTTTCTGCACCGCTTGTGGGAGAAAATCTCGTAATGACGGGTGGCGGAATAAGCGTAAAGCCTGCTACGCTTGCCGTCCCGCCCAACGTTGTTACGGTAATTGTACCGCTTGCACCTGCACCGATAACAGCACGAATTTCTGTCGGTGAAACAACATTAAATGTTGCGGCGGTCATACCACCAAACCGCACATCCACGACATCAATAAAGTTTGTTCCCAAAATGGTAACGGTCGAACCCGCTCCTGCACTTAAAGGCATAAATCCTGAAAGCGTCGGGGCAGGTAGGAATGTAAATCCCCCCAAAGAACCTGTTCCTGTTTGCGAACTGATGCTAATACTACCACTCGCCGTAGTCGGAACAACAGCACGAATTTCCGTCGGTGAAACGACAACAAAATTGACCGCCGGAACATTACCAAAGCGAACATCGGTTATTCCAATAAAATTCAGCCCCGTAATAGTAACAACCGTTCCTGCGCCCGCACTTGGTGGTGCGAACCCTGCAATAATCGGTGCCGGTGGAACGTACGTAAATCCTGGTAGCGAAGCCGTTCCGCCTGAGCTGCTCACCGAAACATTGCCCGTAGCTCCACTTGCGACAAGTGCCGTAATAACAGAATCCGATACAACGGTAAAACTGGCAGCCGTTACGCCACCAAAGCGTATGGTACTTACCGCCCGAAGATTTGCTCCACGTAAAGTAATCGTCGTTCCAGGACCCGATGTTGTTGGGCTAAAACTGGTCAAGACCGGAGTAGGAACAAACGTTAATCCACCAATATTCACCGTACCGGCTGGGCTGCTAAGGCTAATCGTGTTATTTGTCAGAGTCGCTGTTGTCGGTACTTGAATACTTATTTCTTCAGCAGAGATAATACGAAGATTCTCGACCGCTAGCCCGCCAATACTGGCTGCGGTAACGTCAAAAAGATTCGTTCCGCTGAGAACAATCGTTGTTCCGGGACCGACAATTCTCGGAGAAAAACCGCTAATAGTCGGCGCGGCTATAAAGCGAAAACCGGGTAAGCTGATATTTCCGGCGGTTGTAGTAACACTAACAATACCACTGGCACCTGCGCCGACTACAGCCCGAATCAAGGTATCGGTAACGACAGTAAAGGAAACAGCATCGACACCGCCAAAACTAACAGACCGTAAGCCAACAAAATTCCGCCCGATGATATTAACAATACCACCGGATGCGGCAGCTGTCGGCATAAAGCGGAACAGCGACGGCGGAGGACTGGTTGTAAATGCAGAAGAAATAAACGTACCACCCGGCGATATTACAGCCACAGCACCGCCATTACGCGGCACAACAGCACGAATGACCGTTGAAGAGATAATCGTAAAGTTCTGCGCAGGGATATTACCAAAATTCACAGTCGTAACACCCGATAAATTTGCTCCAGTAATCGTGATAGTGTCTCCCGGAGAAGCGCTCGAAGGCATAATCGCAGTAATCATCGGAGCAGGGACGAAGGTAAATCCCGAAAGTGAAGCCGAACCACCCGGCGTCGTAATCACCACATTTCCGCTAGCACCCGTACTAACCACCGCGGTCATCTGCGTCGGCGACAAAACACGCAAACTTCGTGCCGGTACGCCACCGAAACTTGCCGTCGAAGCACCAAAAAATCCTCTTCCGGTAATGGTCACCGTCATATCCGGTCCGGCAATACGCGGAGAAAAGTCCGTTATTTGCGGTGTCGGGTAAATAAATGTAAAGCTCGGCACACTGTCTATACCGTCAGGCGTTTCCACAAGCACATGACCACTTGCGCCAAAATCTCCTACAATGGCAGAAATCAGTGTCGGCGAAACCGGCATAAAACCTGCTGCTTCAGCACCGCCGAAGGTAACTCGTCTTACGGTGTTCAAATTCGTCCCGACAATCGTAATAACATCACCCGGACGACCGCTCGCTGGTAGGAAATTCGTGATGGTCGGTGCGGGAATAAAGCGAAAACCTCCTATCGAAGCCGAGCCTCCGGTGGTTTGAATAAAGATTGTCGTACCGGCTGCACCCGGCACCGTTGCGCGGATTTGTGTCGGCGAGACGACAGTAAAACTTGCCGCCGAAACAGTACCAAAACTGACAGCACTTACTCCAATTAAATTCGTACCATTTATGATGATTTCATCGCCGGGCTCTCCGCTTGTCGGAGAAATAGATGTCAGCGTCGGTACGGGAACGAATGTAAAGCCAGCAAGAGTGCCTGTTCCACCCGGATTTTGTACAGAAACGTTGCCACTCGCGCCGGAAGCAACAACAGCAGTGATCTGCGTTGGAGAATTAACAGTGAAACTTGCTGCCGGTATGCCGCCAAATCGCACAGAATTTACACCTGTAAAGTTAGTTCCCGTGATAGTCACAATACCACCGGGTCCAGCAGCAGTAGGCGTAAAGCTGGTAATAGTTGGCGGCAAAAAGAATGCGAAACCACCTAAAATTCCCGTACCAACGGGGCTTGTAACCGACACGCTACCGGTGGAACCGCCGGCAGCGACAACAGCCGTGATTTGAGTCGGCGAGACAACAGTATGACTGCTCGCCAAAACACCGCCAAAGCGGACTGCCGTTGCACCCGTGAAATTCGCACCATTAATTGTGACTGTCATTCCCGGTCCCGCAGCATTCGGTAAGAAACTGGCGATGCTTGGTGCAGGAAGATAGGTAAAGCCGGCAAGGCTAACCGTTCCGCCGGAAGTTGTAACGCTAACATTACCACTCATTCCAGTTCCAACCTGAGCAATAATCTGTGTCGGCGACATCACCACAAAATTTGCCGCCGTCGTACTGCCAAAGCGAACAATACTTGCTCCGGTGAAATTCGTACCGTTAATTGTCACAAATGTACCTGTTGGCGCACTCATTGGCGTAAAACTGGTAATAGTTGGAGGTGGGTAATAGACAAATCCGCCAAGCGTTGTAGTACCAAACGGCGTTGTTACCGCCACATTTCCGCTCGCCCCCAAACCCACGACAGCGCTAATTTGCGTGGGAGAAATTAAGGAAAAGCTGCTTGCCGGAGTACCACCAAAACTCACTGCCGACACCGAAAGGAAATTTACACCGGTAATCGTAATAGTTCCGTTAGAAGCACTTGCTGTGGGTGTAAACCCTGTAATTGCCGGAGGCGGGAAACTAAAGGTGAAACCACCCAACGCAGCCGAACCACCTGGCGTAAAGACCGTAACGCTACCACTTGCTCCTGTACCCACAACCGCCGTAATTTGTGTCGGGGAAACAACCGTAAAACTCGTTGGAGCAAAGCCGCCAATCGTAACACTCGTCGCTCCCGTAAAATTCATACCCGTGATCGTAATCGTCGTCGAAGGAGCGGCTGTCGTTGGTGTAAAACCCGTGATAACCGGCGTAGGAACGAAGGTAAAGCCGGCAAGGGAATTATTTCCCCCCGGAGTAGCAACCCGAACAGTACCACTCACCGCTCCGGCTGGAACAATTGCAACAATTTCTGTCGCTGAAACGACGGTATAACTCGCGGCATTAACACCACCAAACTGCACCGCCGTTGCTCCGGTTGCACCTAAAAATCCTGCACCGTTGATAACAACCGTCATTCCCGGTCCGGCACTGGTGGGTGTAAAACTACTGATAACCGGTCCGGTAATAAACGTAAAGCCGGCTCGTATTCCTGTCCCACCTGGTCCGGTAACAACAAGATTACCGCTTGCACCAGTACCGACAACAGCCGTCATCAAATTATCGGTAACCACAGTGAAACTCGCCGCCGCCGTACCGCCGAAACTGACGGCAGTTGCGCCGGTGAAACCGGAACCATTAATAACAATCGTCGCCCCTTGAGCGCCCGAAGGAGTGAAAAACGTGATGTTGGGCGGAGCAATAAAGGTAAAGCCCGGTGAAAGCACCGTACCACCCATCGTTGTTACCGACACATCTCCCGTAGCTCCAGCTCCAACGACAGCGTTAATTTGCGTTGGGGAAATAACCATGTAACTCATCGCCGGAGTGCCGCCAAAGCTCACTGCAGAAACTCCCGTAAAATTTGTTCCCGTGATAACAACCGTTGCACCTTGCGCTGCACTTGTCGGAGCAAAACCAATAATCCCAGGTCCCGGCAGATATGTAAATCCGGCAATAGTACCGCTCCCCCCGGGCGTTGTTACTTGGACATTTCCGCTAGCTCCGGCTGCAACAGTAGCGGTAATTTGCGTCCCGGAAACAACAGTAAATGCTGCAGCCGGTACACCACCAAAACTCACTGCCGTTGCACCTGTAAAGCCCGTACCGTTAATTGTTACCACCGTTCCCGTTCCCGCGCTCGTGGGTAAAAAGCTGCTTACGGTTGGGGGAGGAATAAACGCAAATCCGGGAGTCATAATCGTCCCGCCAAGTGCCGTTACACGTACACTTCCCGAAGCACCTCCGGCAGCGACAACCGCGTTAATCTGAGTTGGAGAAATGACCGTAAAACTCGTGGCATTCACCCCACCAAACGAGACAACAGAAACTCCGGCGAAGTTTGTTCCGGTAATCGTAACAGTCGTGCCCGCTCCGGCACTTGTTGGGATAAAACTGGTGATGGTGGGCGGTTGAGGAATAAATGTAAATGTTCCCTGTGTCGCTATTCCACCCGGTGTTGTTACTTGAATGTTCCCCGATGTACCACCCGCAGAAACAACGGCGTCAATTTGTGTTGCAGATATAACATTGAAACTTGCCGCAGCAATACCGCCAAAACTCACTGCCGTAGCACCGGTAAAATTCGTCCCGTTTATGGTAACAGTTGCACCGCCCATAGCACTCATCGGCGCAAAGCCCGTAATAGTCGGCGGTGGAATAAACGTAAATCCCGCGAGATTGGATGAGCCTGCGGGCGTTGTTACCTGTACATTCCCGCTCAGGCTTCCTGCCGCAACAACTGCCGTAATCTGCGTGGAGGAAATGACCATAAAACTTGTCGCGGCAACACCACCAAAACTTACGCCCGTCGCTCCGGTAAAGCCCGAACCGTTAATAGTGACGGTTGTTCCCGCTCCGGCGCTTGTAGGAGCAAAACTTGTTACCGTCGGGGCGAGTTGGAATCCTGCTAAACTTGCCGTTCCGCCGGGTGTCGTTACTTGAACGTTGCCTGAAGCTCCACCGGCTGCAACTGTCGCGGTAATTTGACCAGCACTGACAAATGTTACACTTGCTGCGGCAACACCACCAAAACTCACTGTTGGCAAGGGAGCAGCAAAAAAGCCCGAACCATTGATTGTAACAACTCCACCCACGGGAGCGCTTGTCGGTACAAAACCTGTAATTGTTGGGGCAGGCGCAAATGTAAATCCGGGCTGGCTTGCCGAACCGGCAATAGTCGTTACTGCTACCATGCCCGATGCACCAGCACCAACGGTTGCAGTAAGTTGTGTCGGCGACACATACACCACACTTGTCGCAGCCATGCCGCCGAAAGTAACGGTAGGAAGGGGCGAGGCAATAAAATTCGTACCGGTTAAGGTGACCGTTCCACCATTACCCTGCACCGTAGGCATAAATCCTGTCAGTGTTGGCGGCGAAACAAAAGTAAACCCCGTTCTACTAATCCATTCACCATTCGCAATTTGCACCCAAACACGCCCCGACGCACCAGCCGCGACCGTCGCCGTAATCTGATTATCATTCACTACATTAAATGCTGCCGCGGCTGTTGCGCTTGCAGAGGTAGTAGAGCCAAACCGCACTGCCGTAGCACCGGTAAATCCTGCGCCGTTGATGGTAACTATCGTACCGCTAGCAGCAACCGTGGGCGTAAAGCCCGAAATTGCAGCAAAAGTAAATGTACCGAGATTCGCTGTGCCACCGGGGGCATTTACCCAAACATTACCCGTAGCCCCCGCTCCAACGGTAGCATTTATTTGAGTATCAGAAATAACTGTTATTCCTGCTGAAGCTGTACCAGTCAGAAATGTTGCTCCACCAAAACGAACATTCGTCATCCCTGTTGTCCCTGTAAACCCTGAACCGTTAATCGTAACAACCGTTCCAGCAGCACCAATCGTTGGCGTAAAACTTGTAATCGTTGGGGCAGAGGCATTAAACACAAACCCAGGAGAAGTAACATTGCAACCGCCCGGCGATTGAACAAAGACATTGCCGCTTGCCCCGCTCAGAGCCACTACTGCATCAATTTGTGTATCGGAAACAACTGTGTAACTTTGAGCGTTTGTACCACCGAAGCGCACTGACGCTGCTCCGGTTACTCCCGTAAATCCCGAACCGTTGATTGTTACCGTTCCACCACCTGTTTGTGTCATTGGGGTAAAACTGGTAATGGTCGGCGTAGGAACGACAGTCATCATTCCCGCAGAATTTCCCGTGCCGCCGGGCGTTGTCACGGCGACAATACCGGTTGCACCGCCGGCGCCAACGTTACACGTTATGGTTGTTGGATTAACAACGACCACACTTGTTGCGGCAACACCACCAATTGTTACGGTCGCGGGTGCGACAAAATTTGTTCCGGTGATGGTAACGGCTCCGCCCGGGCAGCGCGGTGTCGGGGAAAACCCCGTAACGGTCGGTGGCAAAGGCAGAAACGTAAATCCGGCTTGCGTTGCAGAGCCGCCGGGCGTTATTACCTGCACATTTCCAGTAGCACCTCCGGCAGCAACCGTTGCCGTAATCTGATTTGCACTGACAAATGTCACGCTTGCAGCAGTCACACCACCGAACCGCACAACGGAAAGATTAGGGGCATCGGTAAAATTTGTACCGTCAATACTAATGACTGCTCCGGGTGCACCTGCCGCCGGCATAAAGCTGGTAATGGTAGGTGCAGGAAGCCATGTGAATGTCCCTGCTGATGTCGCCATACCACCGGGCGTGGTTACCTGTATTGTTCCCGTAGCACCCGCACCAACGGTAAAGGTGAGTGATGTCGCGGTGTTTCCGGTAATCATTGCAGGAGTGCCTCCCACCGTCACAGCCGTTGCACCGGAAAGATTCATTCCGGTAATCGTTACCGATGTTCCGTTTCCGCCTATGGTCGGCGTAAAACTCGTGATAATTGGGGCTGTAATAAAAGTAAAGCCAGCGAGTGTAGCCGTACCGCCCGGAGCCGTTACTTGCACGCTGCCCGTTGCACCGCCTGCTGCCACAACAGCAGTAATCTGCATTGCAGAAACAACGGTAAAACTTGCCGCATCGACACCTCCAAAGCGTACGGATGTCGCACCCGTGAAATTTGTCCCGTTAATGGTGACAGTCGCACCCGAAGCAGCACTTGTTGGTGTGAAACTGGTAATCGTTGGCGGAGGGATAAAGGTAAAGCCTGCCAGCGAAACCGTACCACCAGATGCACTAATAAATACGCTGCCCGTCGCACCTCCGGCGGCAACCGTTGCATTTACTTGTGTTGCTGAAACAGTCATAAATCCAGCCGCATTCACGCCGCCAAAACTTGCACTCGACACACCGACAAAATTCGTTCCGGTGATGCTAACGACAGTTCCCGTGCTGGCACTGGTCGGTGTAAAGCTGGTAATCGTCGGCGGAGGAATGAACGTAAATCCGGCAAGAGTCGCCGTGCCGCCGGGTGTTGTTACAGAAACGCTCCCGCTTGCACTCCCCGGGGCAACGGCGGCTGTGATTTGCGTTGCCGAGACAACGGTGAAACTTGCCGCAGGAACACCACCAAAACTCACGGCAGCAGCGCCCGTCAAATTCGTTCCCGTGATAATCACGGTCATTCCTGCTCCGGCAATCGTCGGCGAAATACTCGTGATAGTCGGTACGGGCGGCGGTGTAATGGCACGAATACGATTATTGCCCAAATCTGCTACATAAATTGTCGTCCCGGAAACCGCAACGCCTGTGGGACCGTTAAATCGAGCAGCAGTACCAACAGCATCTAAGAAGCCAGCCGTGCTACCGGCAAGCGTTGTCACAATACCCGTTGGGGTGATTTGCCGAATACGATGATTTTGACGGTCAGCGACGATAATATTACCAGAGCCATCAATAGCAAGTCCCGTAGGTTCGTTAAATTGTGCTGCCGTGCCTGTTCCGTCTGCAAAGCCCGCAACACCGCTTCCGGCGAAGGTTGTGACGACACCACCGGGAGTGATGCGGCGAATACGGTGATTGAGTTGGTCTGCCACATAAACGTTTCCCGCACCATCGACAACGACACCCGCAGGAAAATTAAACTGTGCGCTCGTGCCGGTTGCATCCATAAAGCCTCCTGTACCGCTTCCGGCAAAGGTTGTAACGACACCAAGCGAGGTAATGACGCGAATACAATGATTGATGTAATCGGCAACATACAAATTACCGGAAGCATCAAAGGCAGCACCCACAGGAAAATTAAATTCTGCAGATGTTCCCGTACCATTGGTCAAAGCGCCTGTTCCGTTACCAGCAAAGGTACTAACGTTTCCCACAGGATTTACCCGACGAATACGATTATTACCGGCATCAGCGACAAAAACATTCATCCCTTGGTTTGCAAGTCCATGCGGAGCGTTAAACTGTGCTGAGACTCCGGAAGCATCGGCAAATCCCGCCGTACCGCTACCCGCTTGAGTCGTTACCACACCGCCCGCAGAAATTTGGCGAATGCGTTGATTCCCTCTATCCGCGACAAACAGCGTACCAGCCATTGTCGCGGCAATACCGTACGGCTGATTGAACCGCGCCATGGTTCCCGTTGCATCGGTGTAACCGGCAGTACTACCGGCAAAGGTTGTAACAGTCTGGGCATTCCCCTGATAAAGCACGGTCAGGAAAAGCGTCAGCGCCATAATCACGATGGTACTGAATCTTATGCTGAATGTCGCAATAGTGCGAGCGAAAAGAAGGCGGATGTTCATAGTAGAACGAGAAAAATCAAGGAGAAATGCTTGTATCGGAACTATCATCATGGTATTAATTTTCGGATGTATATTTCAAATCAGACCATCAATGCTTTATCAATTCTATCAGATTGCATATTTGGAACATGAGGTATTTGTCGAACTTTGTGCGTAATGAGAAAATTTTCAGTTCGAGGAAAATACTCATGCTATTTTCGTGTATGTTGTTTGGAAACGTACAAGAGACTTAAAACTTAATTTCACAGTTTGGCAGGAGTTTCCTGACTTTTTCTTGTTCTTCCATTGATAATTTGTTACCACTTAATACTAGCACTTCCAACGTCGTTAGTTTTCCGATGTCGGGAGGAATTGATGATAGTTGGTTTGCCGACAAATTCAAAGATTTCAACTTTTTGAGTGATGTCAATGTTGACATGACAGTAGTAAAATTCAACTGTGGATTGCCGCTAAGAGCCAAGGTGTGTAAATTTGCTAATTGTCCAATTTCTGGCGGCAAAGATGTTAATTTATTATTTCCCAAAGCCAGTGTTTGTAGTTTAGTCAATTTGCCAATATCAGCGGGAATAGCGGTGAGTTTATTATTGGTTAAATTCACATTCAGTAAATTCGTCAGATTACCAATGCTCGCCGGCAGTACCGTAATTTGGTTCCCGCCTAATTCCAAGACCTGTAAGGCACTGAGCTGTCCAATCTCTTGGGGTAATGAGGTAATCGGGTTATTCCATGCAATGAGTGTATCGAGTTTGCTTAATTTTCCGATATCAGGGGGTAGCGTCGTAATTTTATTAGAACTGATGACAAGTTTTTGTAAGGACGTGAGCTTTCCGATTTCGGCAGGCAAGGCAACAAGAAGATTAGTGCTGACATCAAGTATTTTAATGTTGCTCAATTTTTCAATATCGGCAGGCAAAACCTTGAGTTCAGTATTCCAAAGGTTCAATATGGTCAATTTTTTGACATTCATCAGCGTTGGGATTGCTGCAAGAACATTAAAATCTGCATTCCCACTTATATCCAGCATTTGTAGGTTGCTTAATTTACTTAACTCCGTTGGAAGTGCTTTGATCTCGTTATTCCAGAGAATTAATGCTTGCAAATTCGGCAAATTCAAGACCTCCGGCGGCACAGCTTTGAGGGCGCGACCTTTGAGGTTTAATCGAACAACTTTGGCAGGTTCTTTTAATGCTTCCTCCAACGACTGATACTCTTTTTGCATGACCAAGGCAGCACTATCTGAGAGATGCTCATAAGCAAAAGCAGAAGACGACAGAGAACTTGATACTAACATGAACGTCAGCACAAGACTTCTGAGTATGTGTTGAAACAAGGGCGTACAAATCAACATAAAAACAATCCCGGTTATGGTACAATCATAGTAAAAACACCGACGCTGGCGATTATGATTTGAGCATTTGGAGATTCCTTCGGTTTAGTCAGGAGAGAGGACAACTGCTAAAATAATACAAGGAATATACCTCGCTAATGTACAGTTTTTCTTTTACATATACAATCTTGATTACACGCATGGAGGAAGTTTTCTTTAATCTTCTTACTCTACACATGTTCTACACCTAGAAACAGCCTTTGGCAACAACATAATTAAAACCAAGGATATAAACCTCTCGTGTAGAAGTATTTATTCATATTGTACTGGAGTATCAATCTCAATAATAACAGCACGACAATAAAATCGCCCCTCAGGTGTGTCATTTTCATACAACATTGGAAGTGCTTCACCACGACCTTTGACGAGGAGCTGTCGAACTGTTTGTGACGTAACGTTCAAGGTCTGTACCGCAGCTTCGGCACGGCGCTGCGAAAGCAATAAATTTGTTTCATCAGCACCAATAGCATCGGTGAAACCCAAAACACGCACCGTCGAAGAACTCGAAAACACGGTATTATTGCGAATGGAAGTCACAATCCGTTCATTCACACCCGAAAGTTTATCCGAACCAACATCAAATAAAATAAGATTGTAGCGGTTTTTTGTCATGTCATTTGCTTTTTGAGTGCGTTTTTCTTTAATACTGACGCGCTCAACCGGAAGTGTCAATATCCGAGATGTTACGGGCTTCGATTGAAATTTATAATTTACCTCCAACACACATTGAATCGCAGCAGTATCAACTGGCAAGGCACTTTGTTTTTTACTGACATACCAATCCACATATTGTGGCAACGACGCATAACCATTCCCCATCCAGCGCCGAAAGGTCTTACCGGCTTGTTCGACGGTCAATTTCCAACGTAATACTCCGGCAGTGTCTAAAATCTGCGGACGCAAGCGTACTACTGCTGGCGAGGCATCGCGCAAGGTATCCGCCACAACAATCGGCTTCAAAATATCCCAATTGGCGTATAATTCCACACGACGGTTTTCTTGGTCTCCCAGTATATCACCTTGCTTGGAGGGTTTTTCGGGCAACTCCCTTGATTCAATCAGCATCCTTGAGGCAGGAACATTCCAAACAGCCGACAAATACTGTTGTACAGCTTGTGCGCGGCGGAAAGAAATCTCAGGATTTTGCGCTTCAAACCCACTTTGAGCGTTGCAACCCGTAATAGTCAGCGTTGCACGGGTGTTTTGCTGCAAACGATACCCGATAACATTGAGCAAATCATAATACACTTCCAACGTTTCACGGCTTAAAAGACGTTCCGGCAGGAATTCTTTTGCTTCTTTCGAGCCATTCAATTGCTTGTAGCGAAGCGGTACGTAAGCAGAGTTCTCGTCAAAAAACACGTAATTGAGCAAAGAGTGAATTTTTTCGCTGGTAAATTCTTCCAAACGAATTTTTGATAGTGGTTCTTCGCGCGCATCGTCATTGGGCGTGGGAGTCAGTGCCGTAGCACGCAAGACAGGTTCAGCAACCGTACGCTCACCACCGATTGCTATTTTTCTTCCTCCAAACGCTAAGGCTTCTTCTACTTCATAGACACCGTCAGTCGTACCGGCAAAAAGTGATTTTCCTATCACAGCTAATGCCCAAACATTCAAATTCGGCAGACCTTCATGGGAAACGCGCCACGAAATACCATTATCGGTAGAACGCAAAACTGCACCAATGGCACCGGCATATAACGCCCCACCAACAACAACGAGGGAGCGTGTATTTTCGCGGTTTGATGTCGCAACCCACGAATCACCATTATTCGTGGACTGATACACACCGTCGGCTGTGGCAGCAAAGAGAACACCATTATTCACCACTAATGCCCAGACATCCAAAGGGCTTTGGAAACCTGTATTTGCCGCCTGCCACGACGCACCACCATCAAGCGAACGCAGAATTCCACCGGACGTACCGGCAATAATTGTTCCGTTATTAGTAACGAGTGACTTGATAAACCAATTTCTATTATCACGATACGGCACAGTCCATGTTTTTTGATTATCTGCCGAGATAAGAATACTATCCAGTGAACCAAGAATAATAGCTTTTTCGAGGAAAGCAATTGAATGTATTTGCGCCGTGACATTACTCATTTTCCATGTTTGGGCATTGTCAATTGAATAAAACAGTCCTTTGGTCGTCGCGGCATACAGCGACGCTCCTTTAACAGTTAGCGACCAAATATCAAAGTTTTTCAGTCCTTTATTGGCTGCTTTCCATGTAGCACCATTGTCTGTTGAACGGAAGACCCCCGCGCCAAACACCGCAATATAGAGTGTTTTTCCGTTTGTTGCAAAGGCACGAACAATTGTGTTTGTATCAGGAATCCCTTTGTTACTTTTCGCCCAATTAATACGCTCCAATGCTTGCATCAATGACTGCGCAGAACAAGCAGTAGAGGAAAGTAATGACGTAAGCAATACTGCGAAAGCAATACTGCACACAAGACGTGGGAAGCCTTGGCGGAGAATAATTTGGCGGTGCAATTCGAGCATAAGCAATACAACATGGAAGAACGAAAAGGAAGAATAATAAACAACAGCTCTTGGTTATCACGTGCAAAACCCGCATGATAAGGGCGTTATGTGGCGCACTATCACGCGGGTTATTTATCGACACCATACACCATCCCCAGTCGAAGCAACAATACAACTGTTATTACGCAGCACCTAATTCAACAATAAAGGTTGCGCCTTTGCCTTTTTCGGATTCTACCCAAATTTTGCCATTCATTGCTTCAACCATTTTTTTCACAATAGACAACCCAAGCCCTGTTGAATGTTCGCCACCTGTCGGTTGAGCAGACAGTCGCGCAAAATGCCCAAAAAGCTTTTCTTTGTCCTCCGGCGATAGTCCGGGACCTTCGTCTTGCACTTCGACACGAAATGCTTTATCCGCTGGAACAACGCGAACCCAGATGTGCTTGTTTTCGCCATTGGGAGAGTATTTCACGGCATTCGATACCAGATTCTCCACTACCTGCATGGTCGCTACTTCATCAGCCATCACATTAGCCTGCGGCGCTTTTGCTTCAAAGTGGAGAATAAGGCTCTTTTGTTCGGCGCGTTGCCGATAATTATCGGCAACGGCTTCGGTAATACTTGTCAAATCTAGCCGAATGGGATTTGCCTTAAAACCACGTTCAATCTTGTTTACATCCAACAAGTTTGTAATCAACGTGAACATACGCTCTGCTTCGGTTAAGACATCGCCAGTATATTCTTTAATTTCCTCTTTGGAAAGCGTTTCCACGTCTTTATTCATCAGATCAGTGAACATCTTGATATTGGCAAGCGGATTTTTGAGGTCGTGCGCCACAATTCCTAAAAATTCGTTTTTCTCGGCATTGAGTTCAATAAGCCGTGCTGTGCGTTCTTTAACTTTATCTTCGAGTGTTGCAAGAAGCTGACGATAACGCTCTTCTGCCACAAACAAAGCTGCCGCGCCATCAATTATCATTTTTAATTCTTCATCACCAACTGGCTTTTCGATATACCGAAAAACACGACCTTTATTGATGGCGTTCACAGCAACTTCTTTATCGCCCTGACCGGTAATTAACATCCGAATTGGATTGGGATAAGCGGACATAATAGATTCAAAAAAATCTACCCCATTGGTGATTTCTCCCGCTTCCACAAGACTGTAATCTGCCAGAATCACCTGAACGGGCTGATGAGCTAAGATTTCACGGGCTTCGGCGGTAGTATTTGCTGTATGTACTTTGTACACGTCGAAGAAGTTCGCACTAAAATTCGTGAGCTGTTCTTTTAAGTCATCCAAATACAGTACAACCGGCTTCGGAGTTTTCATAAAACGTTATGATAAATGAAAATAGTGGAAGGTTGATATATTCTTGTTTTTTGTTCAGACACAACTGCCAAAGTATGTAGCGACACCCGAACAGTTGCGTTTGGGAATAGTGTACAAGTGAGTATTACCGCACACTTTGCGGACCGTCAATAGGCAAAACAACGGTAAATTCTGTTCCAACACCAAGTTCGCTGATTGCCGCAATACTGCCTTTATGCTTACCCTCGATAATATCTTTAGAAATTGCTAATCCTATGCCCATACCATCCTTTTTTGTCGTAAAACCAGCATCAAAGACTTTTTCCAGCGTCTCGGGCGACATTCCACGCCCGGTATCACGCACTTTAACAACGACGTTTTTAGGGTTATTTGCTTGTACAGCTGTACTGATGCGAATTTCGCCTTTATCACCGATAGCCTGAATCGCATTATGCAAAATGTTCATAAATACTTGATTCATTGGTCCGGGAAAACAAAGAATTTCAGGCACATCAGCGCCATAATCCTTATGGATGGCAATATGGTGATATTTCGATTGATTATAGAGTAATTTTATTGTAGCATCGATTCCTTCGTGAATTGATGCGGTTTTTAGCGCCTCTTCTTCGGGTCGATAGAGCGTACGAAGGCTTTTCACGATTTCCGCAATACGCTCCGCTCCGACACCGATATTACCTACAAGATCATCAATTTGCTTTAAGCGCGCATCCATCTGAATTTCTTCTTTGTAATCAGCAATGTCGCGTAATTGTTGCTGTATATCCGCAAGCCCTTCACTACTAAGTTTTTCGGGAGTGATGACGCTGTACTGTTCTAAAAGTTGCGTTAAAGCACCGATATTACGCTTGAGTGGTTTGACCGCACCCGAAATAAAGTTTACGGGATTATTGATTTCATGCGCTACACCGTTGGTCAAGCGACCCAATGAAGCCATTTTTTCAGATTGCGAAAGATGCGCTCGCTCCATCATTCGCTGCGCTTCGCTTTCTTTCAACGCGGTATTTGCTTCTTGCAGTTCGGTATTTTTGAGTTCAATTTCCGCCGCTTGCTGGTCAAGAATTCCATTTTGACGTTGAATTTCACTGAATTGCGCCTTGATTTCTTCGTTTGATTCTTGTAATTCTTTGGTGCGCTGCTCAACAAGCCTTTCCAAGGTTTTATTACGTTCTTCTATAGCCCTTATACGCCAACGAATGAAAGCAAATCCACCACTTAACACCAGAAATCCGGCAAGAATTTGAAACGGCAGCCGTTTCCAAAATGGAGGGATAATTTCAATCGCCAACATCGTCGTACCCGCTTCTTCCCAGACATTTTCGTATGTGCAGGCTTGAACGTGAAAAACATACTCGCCCGGGTCGAGATTAGTGTATCGCGCGTCATACAGCCCAATATCAGCATAATGCCACTCTTTATCAAAGCCTTCAAGTTTGTAGCGATAACGATTTCGTGTAACAAAGCTAAAACTCAGCGCTGCAAAGTTAATTTCAAAATTATTTTCATCGTATTTCAGGATAATATGATGTTTTTCGGCGATAACAGTATCAAGTGGCACGGGCTTTCCAAATGCAGTAAAGCTTGTCAGCACAACCGACGGAGCAATATTATTTGTACGAAGACTGTCAGGGTGAACTACGCTAAAACCATTAGTCCCACCAAAAAACATTGTGCCGTTTTTACTTTTGAATACTGCTCCGGTAATAAATTCGTCGCCTTGCAATCCGTCGCGTGCATCATAAAGTTGCATCACTCCTGTACTCGGCTGATAACGAATGACACCATGATTCGTTGTCAGCCACAACGCGCCCGATTTATCCTCCAAAATTCCCAATACGGTGCCTTTAAGTGCATCCACTAATTTTACTTCATTCCCTTCGGGCTGAATCTCTACCGTTGAAAATTTTTCCGTAGAACGGTCAAATTTATTTAGCCCGCCCTCGGTGGCAAGCCAGAGATTTCCCGCTTTATCCTCGTAAATGTATTGAATCCCGTTATCGCTAAGACTTTCGGATCGACCTTGCTCAGAACGATAGGTCTTGGTATCGCCTGTTTTCGGGTCAAGCCTAGTCAAACCGTTTTCCGTACCAACCCATAAGATATTGGAACGGTCTTGAAACATGGCGAGTACAATGGGGCTCGCGAGAGATTTAGCAGGCTGGTCTTTATTGTAACGAAAACTGGTAAACTGCGCTTTCCCACTTGCATCTATACCATCTAAGCGATTTACACCGCCGTAAGTTGCTATCCAAATTTTTCCACTGCGGTCTTCGATGATTTTGCTCACGGAATTGCCCGTCAGCGAATTAGGGTCGCCCTCTTGGGCGAGGTAATGCTCAAAACTCGCTTTCCCGTAAACACTCGTTTGACGCAGCACATAGACTCCGCTTCCGTCCGTTCCAATCCAGAGCGTACCATCACGTGCCACACATAATGCTGAAATAAAATTTTCTTCCAATTGATTCGGAAAAATGTCGTTAGCACGAAACACTTCAAAAACACCACTTCCACCAGACAAAGGCTGTGATTCCATACGGTTTAGCCCGTCTTCTGTCCCAATCCAAATTTTTCCTTCTTTGTCTTCTGCAAATGCCCAAATCGCATTATTGCTGAGTCCGCGAACTTGATTCGGCAATGCCCTGTATGTCAGAAATTTTTGGGTTTTTGGGTTAAAGAAACTGACACCATCCCGTGTTCCCACCCACACCGTACCATCGCGGTCTTCATACAACGACAAGACCTCATCACTCACCAGACTTTCTGTTGAGGAACGCTCTTTACGATAGGTGCGAAACTGTTCTAACGCTCTATCCATTGAGGAAAGACCGTTATCGGTTGCTGCCCAAATTCCGCCGGAGCGTGTTTCAATCACCGCCGAAACTTTGGAACTACCGATAGTAGAAGGATTAGCGGGATCTGACGCAAACCGCTTAAACTCGCCACTCCGCGAAATAGGGCGATACTCAAAGCGCCAAAGCCCTGAACGGTTCGTACCAATCCACACAAACCCCAACTTGTCGGTAGTAAGTGATTGAATGTCGTTTCCGCGCCAAGAAAAACCAGCTGAATCCGGTGCAAAACGGAGAAAATTATCGGAAGCAGACATATACCGATACAACCCGCCGTCATACGTCCCAACCCAAACAGCACCTGATTTATCGGCTGCCAGACGCCAGACGATATCGCTATGTAAGGCGCCTTCTTTGTTGACATTTTTATTGTATGTTTTGAATTGCCCTGTTTTTTTATCCATTCTGCACAAACCACCACCATATGTGCCCACCCACAAGTATTCTCCACGAGCATCGTCCACAATCGATGTAATATGATTATGTGATAGGGATGGAGCCTTCCCATCGGCACGGTAGGTCGTAAAGGTTTCGCTTGCACGATGAAAACGACACAGTCCACCTTTGGTACCAACCCAAAGCGTTCCTTCCTTATCCTCATACAGTGCTTCAACGTAACTCCGCACCAACGAGTTTGTATCACGCGGATTAGCACGAAACACTTTAAATGAATGACCATCCCAACGGTTTAATCCATCTTCTGTACCGAACCATATAAACCCACGGTGGTCTTGTAAGATACACAAAATCGTTCCCTGGGACAGACCTTGCTTTACAGTCAACCGTTCAAAGGTAATATCACGTTGATAAGAGGTTTGAGCAATCAATAACAACGCAGAACCGAGTAATACTACCACCATACAAAATAGAGTAGTGAAAAATCGGGACAGTACAAGGCTAAGAATGGGTTTCATAAACAGCACGGAAAGTAGTTTATTACTCGGTTCGCGGGATTATTATCGACGATATTGTTATGAGTTGAGATTATTCGCTCTGATTATTCGCTCTGGAAATTGAGAGCGTATGACACTCCAATGTTCACACTAGCATACGAGAACGGTACATATCCGCTAATAAGCGCAATCAGTTTTACCGAAGCATCAAGATCTAAACCCGGCTGAAGCTGGTAGCGAAAACCGGCTTTAGGTGTGACAGCAAGATTGACGGGTGTAGTTTGTGATCCTTCGGGGCGAATACCACCTCCACCGATAAAATATGTTCCTGCTTCTAATCCAAGATACGGCTGAAATCCAGACAGCGCAAAATTGTAACGCAAACCACCGGTAAAAGCATAATTTACAAGTGGATTATTTTGAAAATAGAACGTATTGAGAACTGGGAACGAACCATCGGCATTTTGACGGCGAAAATAGCCATTACCAAATACCCCAACCGCACCGGAAATAGAGAGGAACAAAGAGCGATCGAAGCGGTAATAATAATTGAGTGCTAACCCAAACCCTACGCCAACATCACGCAACATGAGTTTTTGTTGGTCCGAAGCGGTTGCTGTCGCGTCAAAAGCATATTGAGGACCCACTTCGACACCAATCTGATGCGTCCAGCGTCCACTTGTTTGGGCAAATATTGCTCCGTTTGCACTACACACGAAAACCATCAGTAATACCAATAAGCGTTTCATAGTAACACCTCCAAAAAAGTTTGAGAATAACAAATTAGACATAGAATAAAGAATTATGAATACTATAAAATTCGTTTACCCATACAAGAACTCACAATATCAGCAGCAAATAAAGCAGTACTATTTCGAGTATCTAAAATGGGATTTACTTCCGTCACATCTAGGGACCCGACCATACGGGTTTCAGCTAAATACTCCATAATAAAGTGTGCCTCGCGGAAAGACAATCCACCCGGCACAGGTGTTCCGACACCCGGAGCCACAAGCGGATCTACACTGTCCAAATCAAAACTGACATGCAAATGGTCAATTTGCGGACGTAACTGCTCGACTACTTCAGCTATAATCGGATAAATGCCACGCTTATCAATATCGAACATCGTATAAGCACTCAAATTCAGTTGCTTAATCAGTTCAACTTCTCCCTTATCCAAATCTCTCGCGGCAATAATAACTACATTTTCCGGCTTAACTTTGACAAAATCACCGCCTATTGCTCGTAATGTCGCATCGCCATAACCCATGGCTAAGGCAAGTGGCATCCCGTGAATATTACCTGAAGGCGTAGTTTCTGGCGTATTCATATCAGCATGAGCATCAATCCACACTACTCCTAAGCGCTTGCCATGCTTTTGGCAATGTGCAGCAACACCGCCCACGGTGCCAATTCCCATCGAATGGTCGCCGCCAAGAATGAGGGGGAAACGCTTTACTTCCAATGCAGCTTCGACTCGTTCAGCTAAAATAGCTGTTGCGCGAGCAATCTCACGATGATACCGCAGATTTGATGCTCCCTCGTCTTCAGCTTCTAAAGCATGTACCGGAATATCCCCTTCATCCGTAACGGTGTAACCAAGTGCTTCTAATTTGCTCGTAATCCCTGCAATACGCAGTGCCGACGGACCCATATCTACGCCACGCCGCCCCGCACCTAAATCACTGGGATAACCAATAATCTGTACATGATGATGTTTGCTCATAGCCAAAAGAGATAAAGAATAAAATGATGAGAGAGTGAAAGATAAGATAATTAAGCCGAAAGTACATTTGTACGCAATTTCACGGATGTCTGTTTTATCAGTACTTACGAAGCAGCGCAACATCATCTGTTTCAATAGCAACCATCGCCAAGGCACTTTCAGAGGTATGAGAGAGAGAGACGTGTAACGTGCAATCACCATACTTTTCCGCAATTTTTCCATGAACACGTAAAAAAGGTTCTCCAGTACGAATTTTCACTACTTCGACCGAAGTCCATGTCATATCACCTGTAATACCCGTACCAATCGCTTTACTAAAGGCTTCCTTAGCAGCAAAGCGAGCAGCATAGTGCTGAAATTTGTGTTTTTGTGCCTCACAATAACGACGCTCCTCATCGGTAAAAATTCGTCGTACAAAGCGTTCGCCGTATTTTTCCAATGCTTCTTCAATACGCGCTACAAGGACAATATCTGTACCAATGCCGAGAATCATAGGTGGTGATGAGGTTAGTTTGTCATTTGCCATCTGGTCATCTGCACTAGCTGAGGATACATCTTAACGGCATCTCAGACACATGCGCTTGCAAACTTATTATGGAAAAACCAGAAAGACAAGGAGAAGATGAGAAAATTCTTTTGAGAATTTTCTCGTACGAGTTATTACTAAGTTATTATTCCTAATCGTTTACCTGTAACTACATTTCAAGCGAAATCTTAAACCTGTGTTGCATCACGCTTTTCTGTACCGGAAATCAATGTATGAAAATTGTACACAGGAACACCGGAATCACTAATTTCGAGTTGTGACCAACCTTTCACCACCATTTCTTGGAGCATTTCTTCAGCTTGTTTGACCGGCAAAACAATTTTCACGGCAACGTCAGTGGCGGTGAGTTTATTGTGCATACTTTTGGCAAGACGCAGAATATCTTGCTCCAACTCCATCATTGCAAATTCTTTACGCTCTCGCACGGTACGAAACCAGATGATTGCACCAAGAACACACGGCGCAATACCAAGCGCGATAAACATAAACACATCAGCAACGGTAATGCGCGGCGGCGCATTTTCAGGAAACATATTAACTAAGCCGCCAATCATCAACAATACTCCCCAAAGGACGAGAACAATAGAGATACCGTATTTCAGAGGAGATTTGAATGAAGTTTTCATGGTTTTTTCGCCTCATTACCGCAACAATCATCAAAAGGAGAGTTGAATTTAGTCGTATGCTTGTAAGCAGAACAACTCACGAACTTATTACGGAAATGCCAAATTGGCAAGGAAAACTTTTACACCCAAGCACAGCATTTTGTCCGCCTGATTCTTCATATCCGATATTTTGACAAGTATTTCCTGCCCATTTGATACAGGTTTGATAAAGGATTTTTCATCGAATATGGAAATACATTTGGAAAATATTCTTTGGTATGATATTTTTGTAGGCTCTGCACAATTTACGGCGTTACGGGTATGATGTCGATAAGCGTGTGGAAAATATAGCCATTTTGAATCTAAATCAATACCGTTTCACTGTTTTTCAAGTAGGTACAACCGTGACACCGTACACGAAATCTACGAAATCTGCAAACGAGGCAATCATCGAGCATAAGTGGCTCGTGGTTGATGCAGCCGGTCAAAATATCGGTCGCCTCGCTGCACAAATCGCAACTTTGCTTCGCGGCAAGCATAAAGCATATTACACACCACATGCTGATTGTGGAGACTATGTAATTGTTATTAATGCAGCACAAGCAACTATGGCGCAAAAACGCGCTGAGAAAAAAGAATATTACCGCAATACGCTATACCCGGGTGGCGCTCGCTTCAAAAGCTACAAAGAAGTGCAAAAAACCAATCCGGCGTTTGCTATCGAACATGCAGTACGCGGTATGCTCCCCAAAACATCCCTCGGTGATGCAATTGCAAAAAAATTGCGGGTGTTCAATGGTGCAGAGCATGATCATTCTGCTCAAAAACCCGAAGCATATCCGCTTCCGTATAACTTCAAGTCGTAAACTTTACGATACACGTTGTAACTGATTTTTCACGTCTTTTTTCTCACAAGTCCAATGTCAGCAACTGTTTACTCCGCCACCGGCAAGCGTAAAACCGCGATTGCGAAAGTACGCCTTAAACCCGGCAATGGCAAAGTCGTTATCAACGGCACGGAATCCCTCGAAACCTATATTGCATCAGAGTTTCAGCGCATGGACGTTTTGAAACCTCTGACTGTTACAGGCACAATCGGCACATTTGACGTTATTATTGATACTCTCGGCGGCGGCAAAAGCGGTCAAGCCGGTGCTATGCGCCTTGGTATCGCTCGTGCGCTTGTAACTTACAACGAAGAGCTTCGCTCGACGCTTCGTATTGCCGAACTCCTCACACGCGACCCGCGTATGGTGGAACGGAAAAAATACGGTCGCAAAAAAGCACGCAAACGCTTCCAATTCTCCAAGCGTTAATCTCGCGCTCCTTCGTTCGACAAAACTTCGACGATATTCGACTATTACGTTTCGGCTGCATCGCTTTTGCCTTGCAGCCGATTTGTATATTGTTATTCGTACTTTTTACAAATTATTCATGCGTCGGGATTATTCCATGTGTGGCAAAAGAAATTTTTTACAGTCATTTTACTGTATTTCGCTTTTGCTTGTGGTGATAAGATGAACAACGCAGAAGTTTTAACACATTTTTATTTTTTTGGAGCTATTCATGGCTAAAGTTAGCATTGAGCAATTGCTCGAAGCAGGCGCACACTTCGGACACCTTACGCGCCGTTGGAATCCGCAAATGCGGAATTTTATTTTTGCTGAACGCAATGGTATTCACGTCATTGACCTTCGCAAAACACAACTCCTCGTTGACGTTGCCCACGATGCAGCACTCGAAGTAGCGAGCCGCGGCGGACGTTTCATGTTCGTTGGCACGAAAAAACAAGCAAAAGACGTTATCGCCCGTGAAGCTGCACGCTGCGGTGCATACTACGCTGCTGACCGTTGGTTGGGTGGTATGCTTACCAACTTTGCGACCATCCGCAAATCTATTCGCCGCATGGAAGCAATTGAGAAAATGGAAACCGATGGTACATTCGAGAAAATCAAGAAAAAAGAGCGCCTTGTTTTGACCCGCGAAAAAGAAAAACTCAGCCGCGTTTTGGGTGGTATTCGCGATATGTCACGCCTCCCCAGCGCTATGTTTATTGTGGACATCAAAAAAGAACACATTGCTATTGACGAAGCGCACAAACTCGGTATTCCGATTTTTGCTATCGTCGATACAAACTGCGATCCGAACACCGTTGATTATCCTATTCCTGCTAATGACGATTCCGTTCGCACAGTAGAACTCATTGCTAAAATCATGGCGGACGCAGTGTTAGAAGGCAGAGAATATGCAAAAATTCACAACATTGACATTAGCGCTGACGAAAAAGAAATCGGTGGTGACGAGCAACAAGATGACAACAAATCACGCCGCCGCACACGCAAACGCGCTCCGCGCACGGAAGTCGCTTCGACAGACGGTGCTGAAACAGTTGAAGCCGTTAGCGAAGAAGCCGCAGCAGAATAAGAAATTACTTCACTTCTCACTTTTATTTGAAAACTATCATGGCTGTAACTCTTGATATGGTCAAGAATCTGCGCGAAACCACCGGCGCAGGCATGGCAGATTGCAAAAAAGCACTTGATGAATCCAATGGCGATATGAACGGTGCAATTGAGTATCTGCGCAAGCGCGGAGCGGCTTCAGCAGCAAAACGCACCGACCGCGTTACTAATGAAGGTCTTATTGTGACAAAAACTGCCGCCGATAATAAAGTGGCTGCTATTGTTGAAATCAATTGCGAAACAGACTTCGTTGCACGCAATGAAGAATTTGTAAAATTTGTTGAAACCGTTGCTGAAACAGTTTTGAAAGCAAACCCTGCAAATGAAGAAGCTCTGCTTTCTACCGACATTGGCGGTAAGAAACTCGGCGATTTAATGAATGAAATGCTTGCAAAATTCAGTGAGCGCATCATTTTGAAACGCTATGAGCGTATAGAAACAAAGAGCGGCTTTATTATTGATTACATCCACACCGGTAATAAATTAGGTGTATTGCTTGAATTAACTACGGCTCCGGCAAACGACAGCGACCGCGCGCAAATGCGTGACATTGCGATGCAAATTGCGGCAATGAGTCCTCGCTTTGCTCGCCGTGAAGAGGTTGATACAGCGACACTGGATAAAGAAAAAGAAATCTACATGGAGCAAGCCATCCAGCAAGGTAAAAAGCCGGAGATTGCTCAAAAAGTAGCGGAAGGTCGCGTGGAGAAATTCTATCAAGAATTCTGCCTTGTTGAGCAGACCTTCGTGAAAGATTCCGGCAAAACGGTCAGCGATGTGTTGAAGTCTATTGGTTCCGGCACGGATGTTGTACGTTTCCGACGCTTTTTCTTGGGCGAAACCGGTGACAGCAATGCCGAAAACGCTGCCAACAACTAATCGCACAAATAAAAAAAATGGCTCAAAGCATTATGTTTTGAGCCATTTTGCTGTATATTGCGCCCGCATTTTCAACAAGGGCTTCAAAAATTTTGCAAATACGACTGACTTTTGGCACCATGACGTTGTGGTGTTCTGCATCTTCCCATACGTGTTTTTAATACATCACCATTCCACTGCTAACGTTTTGAAACAACCATGAAACCACATTACAAACGTATTTTGCTAAAATTAAGCGGCGAATCACTCCTAGGTTCGCAGCAATACGGCATAGACTCTGCTATCTTAGGCTATGTAGCTGAAGAAGTCAAAGAACTTCACGATTTAGATGTCGAAGTAGCATTGGTTATCGGTGGTGGCAATATCTATCGCGGCATCAATGCGGAACATCATGGTATAGACCGCGTTTCAGGCGATTATATGGGTATGCTCGCAACGGTTATCAATTCTATTGCCTTACAAAACGCTTTGGAATTACGAGGTGTCCCAACACGATTGCAAACAGCCATCACTATGTCGCAAATTGCTGAACCCTACATTCGTCGCCGTGCGGTACGGCATTTGGAGAAAGGGCGTGTGGTGATTTTTGGTGCTGGCACGGGCAACCCGTATTTTACCACTGACACCACGGCAACACTTCGGGCAACTGAAATCAATGCGGATGTTATTATCAAAGGAACACGAGTGGACGGTGTGTATGACTCCGACCCTGAAAAAAACCCTAACGCAAAGCGTTTTGACACTGTGACCTTCCGCCATGCGCTTGAGAATAATCTTCGTGTAATGGATTTAACAGCATTTACACTGGCACAGGAAAATAATATTCCGATTATTGTTTATGACATGGGAACAAAAGGCAATCTGAAACGCCTTGTCATGGGTGAAGCAATCGGAACAAAAATTACCAACTAAGCGTTTCTTGAGGCTTCGTCGTCGGATGGTTTGAATTTCTTTGACACTATTTTCTCAAACGTCCTTCAATGCAATTCTTTTGAATTAAAGCCTCTTGAAATTGTAACTCTCAACACTAACTCTTTTTACCATTATGCCGATACAAGACGTTGTGAATAAAGCGCAGGCAGCAATGAAAAAAACTGCGGACCACCTGCAACAAGAATTCTCCAAAGTCCGCACAGGACGTGCTACGGCGGCAATTCTCGATCCTGTACGAGTGGATTATTACGGTTCGCAAATGCCGCTCAATCAAGTAGCGTCTATGGCTGTACCCGACCCGCGCACTATTGTCGTCCAACCCTTCGAGAAAGCTATGCTCACGCCGATTGAGAAAGCTATCCGCGAAGCAGATTTGGGATTAAATCCCTCCAATGACGGGAACGTTGTCCGGGTACCAATTCCCATGCTAACCGAAGAGCGTCGCAAAGAAATCGTTAAAACTTGCAAAAAATTCGCAGAAGACAGCCGCGTGGCAATTCGCAATATCCGCCGCGACCACAACGAAATGTTGAAAAAAATTGAAAAAGACGAGCATTTGTCAGAAGACGACCGTAAACGCGGCGAGCAGGAAATTCAGAAAGTTACCGACCGCTTCATCAAAACGATTGATGATATGACCGAGGCAAAAGAAAAAGAAGTAATGGCGGTCTAAAAAAATGTCGGTTTGATAAGTCGTAATCTATGGCATAATGTCTGTATCGCAAGTGTTTACACGTTCTTTGCGGTACAGACATTTTTCTTCTTCCTTGAATCCACGCTACCATTCCACCACAATTCCTCGTGCAAAAAACATGAATAATCGCCTCGAACAACTGCTCGAATTTCACCGCGAAGACCCGCAAGATGCCTTTACACGCTATGCAATTGCGCTTGAGTATAATTCCCGCAAAGACTTCCCTGAAGCAATTGCTTGGTTTGAGCGCCTCCGCGCAGACAGCCCTGAATACGTCCCCACATACTACATGCTCGCGGGCGTGTACCGCGCAACGGATCATCCCGAAAAAGCGCGTGAAATCTATCATGTCGGACTTCAGTTAGCAAAAAAAGCCGGCGATACTCATGCTTTTGCAGAATTATCGGCGGCTTTGGAAGAATTGGATGACGAGTAGTTCTCTACCCAAACAACGTGCTCTATTATTTTTTTGCATTACTTGACGGCTTATTGTATCATTGCAAATTCCTACTGTCCATATTCTTGAAAGGCTGAAATTATGAATGGCATCCACATTGCAGAGACGGAAGAGACACTTGTGCTGACATTGGAGAAATCCCACGTAAACAAGAGCATACTCAAGCAGGTCGTACAGTATTTGGAATGGCAAACCCTTGATATTTCTCACATTCCTCGTGCCGACGCAGCAGAAAATGAGGAAATCGCAGAATCTCTGCGCAAACTAAGCCCTAAAGACCGCTCTATTGCTTATGTTGAGACTATTACATTATAGGAAAGCCTGAATGAATAACGTGCAAATAGGCTTCAGCAAGCAATCCCTGAAGTTTCTCCATCGTAATCAACACATCATCAACAAAAAGCAAGTCTGCGACGGAATTATTCAGGCAGTTAAAAAACTGACCAAAGAAGAAATCACAACCGCCGATGTAATTGCCTTGCACGGAGAGCTAGACGGATTTTTTAGGCTGCGCCTAGATTCGGTGCGAGTAATCTTTTCTATTGAGTTTGGTTATATCCATATCGTCGAAGTGGAACAAATAGACTTTCGCGGTAATGTGTATTAAAAACTCAAACATATCTCCAAGGCATCCGTTCAACAGTGAGAAATGATGTAATGCGCTAAAACACACTGCAATAAAGTTCGATTTGCGAATATCAAATCACCTGGCAATAACTCCACCTCACAATTTATACGCAATCACATCGCGCTCGCCACCTTTACGCGGCACGGAATACGATTGCAACTCACCAACACTCTCTCGGACGTAATTGTACGTGTCAGCAGAAAAGAGACAGGAATTGGGTGCAGTGGAGCGCTGGAGCAATTTAGCGATGTTCACTCCGTCGCCCAGCATCGAATAGACTAAGCGGTGTTCAGCACTGCCGAAATTCCCAACCAGCACGAGATCGGAATGAATCCCAATACGCACTTCCATTTCGTCATTTTCCCGTGAATTATAGGAATCCAGATACTCCAAGAGCGCAACTGCTGTATCAATCGCATTCAGGGCATCACTCGCCGCATCGTTGGTATCGAATCGGGCAAGAATTTCATCGCCCATAATGCTATCCACCACGCCTTTCCGCTCGGTAATCATTTCTGTAACAACGCGGAAATACTCATTGAGTAACTCAATAGCCCGTGCCGTGCCGAGCCAGTCGAACTTTTTACCAAAATCACAGATATTGCACGAAAATATCGTCACCGAGCGCTCTTCTATGCCGCCGGGAGCCCCCTCGCCAATTTTTTTAACAGCATCTCCGGCGGTGTATTTCTCCAAAATTTCTTCTTTTTTCCGGCGCTGCGTTTGAACAACTAACGCTTTGACGATTTTTTCTAAATCTTCTGTTTTGAAAGGCTTGGTCAAATACGCTGCTACGCCGAGTGTTTGTGCCTTTCTTTTATCGGTCATGGTATCACGCGAAGAAACCATCACAACGGGAATCCCCTGCGTAAACTCACTTTCGCGCAATCGCGCACAAAACTCCCATCCGTCCATCACGGGCATATCATAATCGCTGGTAATAATGTCCGGACGGTGCTGCACAGCAAGTTTCATTCCTTCCTGACCATCGGCAGCCGTCATAACGGTAAAACCCATTTGCTTAAACATTTTGGAAATTACGTGCCGCACCGTTACACTATCATCCACGACTAAAGCCGAGTATTTTCGCCCTTTGCGAGGTGGTTTAACAATTGTGCTGATAAGATGAATGTGTTTTTGACGGTCAAACGGAAATAGAAACACATCATTAGACCCCGCTTCAAAACACTCTTCGACAAGTTCTTCGTCGTTGGATTCCATCATTATCACAACGGGAATATGCCCCAGCAAATGTGAACTTTTCACTAATTTGCTGAGTCCCGCTCCATTACGTTGCGGCAGAGCATACTCACTCAAAATTAAATCAGGAAATTTCTCTCCGGCGACCTTTACCGCTTCCTCGGCTGAGTGCGCCCATGTTACGTTGAAATCATACATAGCACCGGCTTCCCGCACGGCATTGGGCAGGGCTTCGGTTTTGCTCACGACCAAAATGTGTTTGGGCAAATTCAAGATGAGGCGTAAAATTTGCTCGAACTGCTCGTTTTTGAAAGGAATCGGCAAAAAAGCATCTGCACCAACTTTGTAGGCAAACTCTGCGCCCTCCGGACGAGAAGCAAACACAACGATATAAGCACGGCTCAAATTATCATCCGCTTTAACACGCGCAATGATGTTATCGTCGAAATCCTCAATGATAGACGCATGAAGAAACAGCAAATCCGGCGTAGATGCTTGCAAATCGGCAAACAGCGTATCTTCTTTCCCCATTTGTGTAACGCTAATATCTTCAGCGTTACAAACATCCTGAACAAATTTCGAGAGCAATTTGCTGGTTGAAGCAACAAAGGCTTTGAGTGCCATAATGGTACGAGGTAAGTCGGTGATACAAAGTCTGAATTGAGTAAATGTGACGTTTTTTTTGCTCACAAGAGAAAATAGGGAATTTTCTCGACGAAGGAAAGACTGAATTCGCAGGATAGAGAGAAAATTTTCATCACGAGATATATCCACCCTATCATCCGCTCAATCTGTGTTATTCGCTTTCTTTCTTCACAATCTCAAATATCCCCATAAAGTAAAAGTGCTCCCACTCTACTCTCCTATCTCAAAGAGTGTCATCACCATTTCCGCCGAGCCGTGTGCAGATGCGGCTTTCAGCATACTCTTCGCTGGAGGCTTTGGTGTAGCAACTTCTGCTTCATATTCCAACAAGCCTTGCTGCTGCCAAACGTACTCTTGCTTGACAAAAGGAAATTTCCGCTGCAAATGCGCATATTTATTGGCGGCTTTGAGTGTCCAATACCAGCGCAGAAGACCGCTTGCAGCGTCATTGTCTGTTTTTTGCACAGCGACGGTATAAGCTAATGGTAACAGAACATTTACGGCAAGTTCCGTGCTTGTCCCCGCACCAAATGGGGATTCGTGCATATATGCGGTAAAGACGCTTTGCCATTCTTCCGGTTTTGTCTGGGCAGTGCCGGAGAAACACCTGCGGAATGCCGATAAAGACTCATTTTGCACCGGAGTAAATCCTGAACTATTGATACTGGCAGCAAAGCGTTTGATACCTTTGGGCAAATGCTTTTTTTGCAAGCGCCGTTCACAAAAGTCTCGGAGCATTGTTTCCCAAGCTGTATCAATGCCGTACTTCCGCACAAGCGCTCCGGCATATTCCGCTTTCCGCAAAAAACGCCGCTCCGCTTCGTCACGCAAGGCACTTTCTATCTCGCGGGGCTGCATTGCAGCAGAAATCACCATTGGTTGTGCTTGAAAATGCAACACGGTTTCTTCGGGAATGACCAGTGTATGGCGTGCAAAAGGCGTAGCGCGGCGATTATCCTGCACAACAATATGCAGCAGAAGTCCTTGATACATCGGATGTCGGCTATGCCCGTGCTGTTCCCAATCTGATGAGCGCCAATGCACCTCTCCATGCCCAATAAGCACCTTTCCTCCAGCGAGCAACGCCATATTCAGAAAATCCGGTCCTTCGTGATGATTCCATTCGCCAACAGAGAGCACAGTCAAAATTTCATCGTCACCGGTACGCCATTGTGCATCGGTATTCCGCAAAATACGCCGTATAAGCCGTTGCAATTCTTTTTCTTTCATCGGCGGAATTAGTGTTGGTGCTGTGTCGGTATTTTTCATTCTCGCAGAGTTTGTTTTTTTACAAAAAGCATCGTAAATTTGCAGGCTGTACCATTTTGGATAAGCTTTTTTCGCAAATGCTCCAAATAGTACTGTCATTCACGCGCCCGTAGCTTAATGGATAGAGCAATGGATTCCGGTTCCATAGGTTGGGGGTTCAAGTCCCTTCGGGCGTGCAATGTTAAACACTCCTGTTTTATTTTCTTCCACAACAACAATGAGCGATAAAGAAGAAATCCTCGAAAACAACTTTGAAAATACTGCCGAAGTCCTTTCCGATGCAGAAGCACAGCGCAAACGGACGATACAATTCGCATTGGCAGGTTTGGCTTTACTCGCCGTTATTATTGGCGGCTTCCTTTTTTACCGCTATACCAAGCAAAATACCGAAAAAGAAGCAGCCCTCAAACTTTCTCGTATTCGCCCTTTCTATGACGCCGGGCAATTGGAAGTTGCGCTGGGCGGCGTTTCCGGTACAATTCGCGGCGAACAAGTCGTTGGTTTAACGGCTATTGCAAGTCAATACGGCAGCGCAGAAAGCGGACGTTTGGCAGCATTATACGCAGGCACAGCCCTTTCCTCACTTGGTCGCTATTCCGAAGCAGAACGCTTTTATGACCAAGCAAGTGCAGCCAGCAGCGATATTACTAAAATGGGCGGTCTTGCAGGATTAGCAGCCTGCCGTGCAAACGGTAACCAATCCGAAGCAGCCGCGAAACTCTACGAAGAAGCCTCTACTTTAGGTGCAAAAATCGGCGATGAAGACCATTACAAACTCCTCGCTGCTATGCACTACGAAAAAGCAGGTCAGAAAGATAAAGCATTGACATTATACCGCGCTATTGCTGCTTCGCAGGAATTTTCAGAAGCAATTAACGAAGCAAAAGCCGGCATTATCCGCTTGGGTGGCAATTTAGAATAAATCTCACTCACAGCAGCCAATTACCACGAGAAAAAGACGAACAATATAAAAGCCCGCAGCTTACCTAAAGACTGCGGGCTTTTGTATATTTTGACGAAAACTTATCGGTTTTCGATTTTACCGCTTTTGTACGATATTTCCTGTACCGAGAATGGAAGTAAAGAGTGTTTTGGGATTCCCATAATACTCAATATATCCATCATGTACCGTAGCATAGAGTGATTGTTCAGCCCGAACAACAGCAAAAGCATCACTGCGAAGCTGAGTTGTAGAATGTTGTACTTGAAAGTTATCAGCAAGAAATTCCATTTTCGGACCAATACCACGCATGACGGCAGAATCCGCCTTGCCGCTTATTGTAATACGAGTGTCACGGTGTCCGCTTACCCAAAATGTTTTTGCATTAACGTTCCGAATATCAATCCGATGATTACCGTGTGATTCAATCTGCTTTAAGGTGAGGGGCGCGTAAATACGCAGTTTTATCCGCTCGGTCGGATTCACTTTCCGGGCAGAAGAAGTCGTGTTGAAAGACAAATGAAGAGTATTACGCTTCACCATTTCCGATAGTAAGGGCAAAAGGTTTTCATCACCCGTCATTTCAATTTTCGGGGCAATCTGCTCGCTACAAATCACTTCAACATCAAATGGCAGTGAAGGTATGATTACTCGTTCAAAGACATCAACGGAACGAGTTTGTGTCCGAATAATCCCGTTACCGTTCAATGTCGGTTCGGTTAGGTTGTGCATGAACTGGCACGCAGACAACATTGTTATTCCGAATAACGACACCGTAACAGCAGCAACACGAAAAAAGAAAAATCGTTGGTTCATGGTACATCTCCAAAAATGAATAAAAACGGCGCACTGAGCGCATAGTTTGAGCCATACTGAGAAAAAGCCCCTACGTTTACAAACGTTACAACATTTCACCAAAAAATTGTAGATTGCCGTTCATCTTGATTTTACGCATTGCATCTACACAATATTGCTACGGATTTCGGGAAAACTCGCTTCGGGAAAATTCACCACTCATTTTTCACCTCACAAATTTTTACCGCTATGGTTCGCTCCAATACACACTACAAAAGCGCACTACGCCTGCTTTTGTCTGTATTCATTTTTTTTATCATCACCTCTCTTTCAATGTATTCTCAACACCGACCTCTCGGAAAGCCCTTCGTTACACGCTCGGAAGTAATTGCTCAGCGCGGAATGGCTTGCACAAGTCAGCCTCTGGCAACACAAGCAGCACTCGATATTCTTAAACAGGGCGGAACTGCCATTGACGCAGCAATAGCGGCAAATGCTGTTTTGGGCTTGGTCGAACCGACCGGGAACGGTATGGGCGGTGATTTATTTGCGATTGTCTGGGATGCAAAAACGAAAAAACTGCACGGCTTAAATGCAAGCGGGCGCTCGCCATACTCGCTCACAATGGAGTATTTCAAAAAGCAGGGACTCAAAACGATTCCGCCTTTGGGTCCGCTTCCTGTCTCTGTTCCCGGCTGCGTAGATGGCTGGTTTGAATTGCACAAAAAATTTGGCAAACTACCGATGACAACCGTCCTCACGCCTGCCATCAGGTATGCACGCGAAGGATTTCCGTTGTCGGAAGTGATTGCGTACTATTGGGGACGCAGCGTACCGGCACTATCCCAGTTTCCGAATTTCAAAGAAACCTTTACCGTCGGCGGACGTGCGCCGCAAAAAGGGGAAATTTTCAAGAATCCCAATCTTGCCAATACGCTGGAGAAAATCGCCAAAGGCGGACGTGATGCGTTTTACAAAGGTGATATTGCCAAAACAATTGCGGATTATATGAAACGTCAAGGTGGCTTTCTGACGGAAAAAGATTTTGCCGACCATACGTCGGAGTGGATAGAACCTGTTTCCACGAATTATCGCGGGTATGATGTTTGGGAATTGCCGCCGAATGGTCAAGGAATTGCGGCACTTCAGATGCTGAACATTTTAGAAAAATATGATATGAAATCTTTCGGTTTCGGCAGCAAAGAACACGTTCATTATTTCGTCGAAGCAAAAAAACTTGTTTTTGAAGACCGCGCACGCTTTTATGCCGACCCCGCGTTTGTGAAAATACCTGTCAAATCATTGATTTCCAAAGAATATGCCGATGAACGCCGCAAACTCATCAATCCTGACCGCGCAGCACGCACATTTGACGGAGGCAATCCGGTGCTCAAAGACGGCGATACGATTTATATGACCGTCGCCGATGCGGAAGGCAACATGATTTCTCTTATCCAAAGCAATTATCGCGGCATGGGTTCGGGAATGACACCGGATGGCTTAGGATTTATTTTGCAAGACAGAGGTGAAATGTTTGATTTAACCGAAGGTCGCCCGAACAGCTACGCACCGCACAAACGCCCATTCCACACGATTATTCCGGCATTTATCACCAAAGACGGCGCACCGTACATGAGTTTTGGCGTGATGGGTGGTGAGTTCCAGCCGCTCGGACACGTACAAATTGTGATGAACATCATTGATTTCGGCATGAATGCTCAAGAAGCGGGTGATGCTCCACGCATAGCGCATACAGGCTCATCCGAACCAACGGGAGAACGCATGACCGACGGCGGAGCAATTATGCTCGAAAGTGGCTTTCCTGAAGGCTTGGCGCGGTCATTGATGCAGATGGGACACAAGGTGCGCTTTGCTCTTGACGGCGAGTTTGGTGGTTATCAAGGCATTATACGGCTTCCGACGGGTGTGTATGTGGGAGCATCGGAATCGCGGAAAGACGGACAAGCGGCGGGGTATTAATAGCACGCGCAACTAGCAAGGGAAGATTAAGGATACAAGATAGAGGAGGATACAGCGATAAAAATTTTCGCGCTTTTCAGCCTCTATCTTGTTGTTTTCCTACGGATGGTCAAGCGCAAAGTTAAATTCTTTTGTGAGTTGCTCGGTGAGAAAATCGCGTCGGTGCTGCTCAACATAGTCAATATGAGGCTTCATCGGTGTACGTGCCTTAAAATCTTGGTACAATCGCAAAATTGCCAACTTGATTTGATGCACATTATCAGGTTCCGTAACCAGTGCAGCACCGTATCGCTGTGCTGCTTGCTTGAGCGCACCTTCGGGGACACTCACCAAAAGAGGTTTTTGGCTGCCGAAGTATTCATACAATTTTCCGCTTGAAACCGTATCGGCACTGCGCATTTGCCCAACCATCATCCAAAGCGCATCGCACGAAGAAATCATTGCTACAGAATCCTTATGGTCAAGATACCCATGATTGTGAATATACTCTTCCAAGCCAAGTTTTTTCACCAGCCGCATATTCTCCTTGCGCAAAAGACCGAGAAAATGTAATTCCATATCGGCAGCGACATCGGGGCGCTCTTTCACAATCATCTGAAACGCCTTCAACAAATACTTGGGCGTAATTGCATCGTAGAAAATTCCCGCATATCCCAAACGAAACTTCCAATTTGAGCGCTGTACAGGAGGAATACGAAAATCATCGGGGTCAAACCCCTGCGAAATAATCGTAATATCTTCGTGCTGCAAAAAAGGATGATGACTGAGCATCCGTTCTTTCATACGGCGGTTTGTCACGATAATTTTGGTTGCCTCGCGCAGCACCGCATACTCCATGCGCCCGTGCAACCACGTATGAATGGGCGTTGGAAAGGACATAAATTGATTCCCCAACCATAAATCACGATAATCCACCACAAGCGGCAAACCAAATTTTTTTTTGAGGCGGGCAGCAGCCTGCATGGAAGAATAGGGCGGACCACTCACGAAAATCAAATCAAATTGTTCTTCCTGCAAAAGTTTCGCTGCGGTTTTATATGCTTGCCGAGCCCAAAAGCGTTTGTTATCGGGAATAAACAGCCAATTGCTGATGCGCGAAAGGATTTTTCGCAAGAACTCCGCCGGCATTGCTCGCTGCTTAAATTCTCCTTTTGCGGCAAGCATCGCATTGACATCCCCACCGCTTGTCCGAATAATACGAATTTGTTCGCGCTCGGCTTCTTCCTGCAAGGATTGGTCAATTGCATAATATCCCACCGGACCGGTGGTAATAACCGTCGGCTCCCAATAGTAGCGCCGCATATACTTCGTAAATTTAAGCGTACGCTGCACACCGCTTAATCCCATAGGCGGAAAATAATATGCCAAGACCAACACTTTTCTGTGCGCATCAGGCGCTGGCGCAAAGCGGGTATGTGCCGAAGAACTTGTGTACATGAGAAGGAGTTTCGTGAACAAAAGCAGAGAACAATAATCCAAAATAGCCACAAATCTACGAAAATTCCCCCGCCAAACAAGGAAGAATCACACTCTCACGGTGATTCTCTCGTATTAACGTATTTAGCGATATTTATACCTTGTCCGCAGATCGAACGTATTTTCCTTGCAAATCGTTGCAGAACTGACTATCATTGTAGAACAATTATCTACAATGATCGAATCGATAGTAAGCATACCCCGTTGACGATAGAGCAATTTCCATTGGTAATGTTTCGTACTATTCACGCGCTCTTCAACAGTTTTTGAAGGATACCGCTATGAGTTTACATGGCTTTGACGACGATGATGATTTTGACTTCCAAAAACCTCAGTGGAATAAAAAAGAAATGGACGAGCAAATACGCCGCTTCCGTGAAGCAATGCGTGGCGGCGACACGCGCAGTCAATCTCCAAGCACATCTGCTTTGGAGGAGCTTGTGCTGTACTGTTTGGAAACAGAAAAGTTCGATGATGCGCTGAACTTTGCGACGTTACTTCTCGAATCTATGCCATATTCCAGCGATGCGTGGCAAAAGAAAGGTATCGCACTCACGGCACTCGGACGTTATGAAGAAGCATTGGAAGCACTGAATCAAGCCTCTGCGCTCGACCCAGCCGATATGGAAACGCACATCAACCGTGCATGGGCGCTGGACGGACTGGGGCGATACGACGAAGCAATGCAAACAATTGAGCAAGCACTTGTCTATGATGCCGATAATGAAGAAGCTCTGTTTATGAAAGCAACGCTTTTGGAACGCTATGAAAAATATGACGAAGCTATCAAACTCTTTCAATATCTTCTTCATTCCGAAACGCTGGCGAAAGATGCGTGGTATGAGTTGGGTTATTGTTATGATTTCCTCGGCAAGCCCGAAGAAGCGCTCCATGCTTACAACAAACACATAGACGAGCATCCGTACAATTACAATGCGTGGTATAATTGCGGTGTGGTGTACAGCAAACAAGAGCAGTATTACCAAGCAATTGAATGTTACGATATGGCAATTGCCATCAAAGAAAATTTTGCGTCGGCGTGGTATAATCGCGGCAACGCCTACGCATCGTTACACAGACTCAAAGAAGCTATTGAAAGCTATCACGAAGCACTGAGATACGAGCCCAATGACGTACCGACGCTCTATAATTTAGGTAATGCCTACCAAGAAAGTGGTGAATTTCAAACCGCTATTGAATTGTACACCCGCGCTGTGAGCCAAGATGCAAAGTACGGTGAAGGATATTTTGCACGCGGTGCGTGTTATGACGCGATGGAACAATACCAATCAGCACTACTGGATTACGATACAGCGTTAGAACTTATGCCGCACATGTCAGATTTGTGGTATGCCAAAGCAGATGTTCTTTATAACACAGCAAAAGTTGCCGAATCATTCAAATGTTATCGCCGAGCAGTGGAATTAAACCCAAGTGATTTTGAATGTTGGTTTGATTTTGGCGATACTGCTTTACAGCTTGGCAATATCCCGACAGCCGTATATGCCTTCCAAAAGGTTATTGAGCTTGCTCCCGATTGGTCGGAAGGTTATTACGCGCTCGCTAAAATCTATGCAGCCGAGGATATGATTGAGGATGCGGCAAAACTACTCGCGTCCGCACTTAAAATTGAACCCAAATTACAAAGCGCATACGAGCTAGATTTTTTAATGTTTCTCAGCGATGAGAAAATACGGCGCTTGCGTAATGCGCTGGCAAATCTCCTTTGATTCAACACCTTAGACTTTTCATATTTCTTATAAGATTCTTATGAAATTGTCCCGCCGCTTTCCTCTTGTCTATGTTGCCGGTACTGGGGTGCGGTATATTCTTTTGGGAACAGTAGCGCTTATCATGTCCTTTCCGCTTCTGTGGATGCTTTTGCTTTCCTTAAAAGCACGTCCGCAAAGCTATGCATCGTTTAATGAATTATTACTTGCTCCGCTTACATTACAACATTTTGGGGATATTCTCCTTGGTGATGCTTTCGGACGCTACTTTATCAATTCGTTGATCGTGGCGCTTGTTGTAACGGCGGGCAATAGCGTCTTTTGCTTGATGACAGCTTATGCTTTTGCTCGAAAAGAATTTCGTGGGCGAGGGCTGCTTTTTTCGAGTGTTCTTGCTGTCATGATGATCCCGCCGCACGTGGTGATGATTCCTCTATATCGCATGATGGTAGCCTTCGGCTGGATCAACACTTACCAATCCTTGATTATTCCTTGGCTCGTTACGCCTTTTGGGGTGTTTTTACTCAGGCAATATATTATTTCGCTGCCGAGCGATGTGGAAGACGCGGCTCGAATAGACGGCGCAAGCGAATGGTACATTCTTTTTCGGGTTGTGATGCCGCTTTGTAAGCCGGCTCTGACTGTTTTGGCGCTCTATATTTTTCTCGCATCATGGAACTCTTTTCTCTTCCCTTTTCTTTTTACCAACGATGCAGCTCACCGCACACTGACGGTAGGGTTGGCAGCGTTTCAAAGTAAAAACACCATAGATTGGTCGCATTTGATGGCAGGAGCAAGTATTTCTGCGCTCCCGGTTATAGCACTTTTTTTGGTCTTTCAAAAACAAATTGTACAAGGCATGACAGCAGGTGCGTTAAAAGAGTAACAAAGGCAATGTTTTGCAATATCCTCAAAACAGACAAGCCGCATAATGCAAAAGGCATCATGCGGCTTGTGTTGCATTTTACCGATAATTTTATCGGAACATTTCTTTAATCATCCCCCAAGTTCGACGTACAGAGCTAATGGTATGGGACACCGAAATAGTGTTGGAATAGCTGACTTTATCGTTCACATCAATAATTTTCAACCGATAGACATAAACTGCACCACCTTGAGTAGTAGCATTACCGCCGGAGGTAGAAGCGACCAACGCATTTTCATCAATAAAGCGATACGACTGCTGGCTACCACGTGCCTGAACAGCTCCAATGCGCTTAAAGTCGTTTTGATTCGCAGGTGAGCGCTCAACTTCGTACAGATTAACGCTTTGTTCCTGCGAAGAACGCCATTCAATCGTGATAGCTCGTCCATCGGAACGAGCGACAAAGCCTTCTATTGTTGCTTGGGCGAATACAACCGGAGCAACCACAAGCAATACCACAGCAAGGATGCTGCGAAATACGGCTTGGATGCTATTGTTTATGCGTAGTTTCATACTGTACACCTAAAGTAAAGAGGTCGGTTTTATACGTTTATACGTTCGACCCTCATGCAAATATACACGTTTAGAGGCATTTCCAAAAGAAGAATAATGTCATATTTTTTTATGACCAAAAGTCATACGTACAAAAAAAGCCGCCTCGTAGTGAAGCGGCTTTTGACGTTTTTTGGTGATCCCAACGGGATTGTACAAAACGTTTTTTATCTAATTGCTATTTTTCTTAAATGTGCTTTATGTCATTTATTTTCAGTATATTTTTTTGCTGAAAGAAAAACTACGTATGGATAAAGTTTAATAAAGTATCCCAAAACTTGCCTACGAATCTGCCTACTAATTTGCCTACCTTTATATCTTCTCCATGAATATTCAATTTCGATTGAAGGACGGAAAGCCAAACAAAGACGGGACAAAACTTATTGTCTTAGTTATGACTTTTGAGCAAAAGCGCATCCGCTCAGGCACAAAGATAAGTATAAAACCTGAATATTGGGATAATTCCTTGAAAGATAATCGTGGTGGAATTATCAAGAAACATCCCCAATCTCTATCACTTAACACTGTACTTGATAAACTTGCGAATGACTTTACCACTGCATACAATATTCTCCGCGCACAAGGCAAGCCATGTACTTCGGAAACTATTCTGGGTTTCATTCGCCACGAGAGCAGCAGCAAAAAACATGACTTCATCAAGTCTCTGGATGAATTTATCCATACTCAACGAACTTTACAAGAATTATCTGAAGAACGTATAAAACATTATGATACTCTCCGTGCTTACTTAATTGAATTTTCCGAAGCATACAATTACAAACTTACATTCGACCGCATCAACACAGAGTTTTTTGAGAAGTTTGTATCGTTTATGATTCAGATTAAGGATATTGTCAATAATAGTGCTGCACTGAAAGTTAAAGCATTGAAGCGGTTTATGAAGGATGCACGTGAACGAGGATGGCACAATACAAGCGATTACGAAAAATTTGCCATTAAGCAGTATGAGCCGGAGACTTTTGCTCTTACCAGCGAGGAGCTACGGTTGATAGAAGCCCTGAATCTTGAAGGAAAGCCGAACTTGCTTCGATATGCGAAAGATTTCTTCCTCTTTGAGTGTTATACCGGTCTGCGTTTTAACGAGATTATGAAACTGACACAAGAAAATGTAAGAGACAACTCCATATATTTGAGAATCTCCAAGACCAAAGAGCCTCACCGTGTGCCACTCTTTGGGGAATCTCGCAACCTACTTGGTAAACTTCTTCAAGAAAAGGGTGAAATGATGAGAATAGAAAATGCGCTGATGAACAAAAACATCAAGAAGGTGTGCGAATTGGCAGGACTGACCGAAAGCCGATCCATTACACAGATGCAAGGGAATCAGCGTATTACTGTTACAAAACCCTTCTACAAATTCATTTCTACGCATACTGCCCGTCGTACCTGTATTACCTATCTGTACAATAAGGGCTTTGGAATAGAAGAAATTGCTCACATTACCCGCCAAACCCCTGAAATTGTAAGACAGTACGTGAAATTAAGCCCCCACCAAACAGAGGACAAATTCCGTGCGATAATGACCGAGCGTCTCTCTAAACATCAGATTTAACATAACATACGATGCTGCTTTGCCGTTTGCCTCAGTTTCAATATGTTTGTTATTGTTCGTTACTATGCCTTATTAAACAGATTGCAAACGGCTATGGAACAGTATTACACCCCTGAACAGATTGCGGAAATGCTTGAGCTAGACCCTCCGTTTGTTTATCAATACCTCAAAAAGGGAACACTCAAGGGAAAAGAGCAACGAGGGCAGTGGCTTATACACCGTACACAACTCCATGCTTTTCTCAAAAATTACATTCAAGCAAAGCCGAAAAAAGAACTTACTCAAGAAGAGAAGCGAATCATGCTTAATGCTTGTGTTAATGAATTCTTACACGATGTAACACCAGAGAGATATGAACGTTATCAGTCATATAAATATGAGGACGAATAATCAAATTTGGGCTTACAGCACCCCATAAATACTCACTTTATACAGCAACAATGCAATCTGTCGAAATCATTATTGAACAGAACGGAACACTATGGCACAGAACTCGCATAAAACCAGCACTCACAGCGTATATGTACACAAAATCACCATATTCTTTTGATATGGTGATTTTTTTGTGATTTTTCGACATATTACCGTAGATTGTTGTTATTATTCGCAGTTATGCTCACAGCACTATTTGAAATGCAACTCCCTCATCATCCATACAATACTCTTCCGGCATTACCGCCGACGCAAGACCTTGAAACAGCAACGCTCCTCAAAGCAGTTGCGCAAGCCGCACGTGCTTTAGGCGAACTCAAAGGCGTGTGCCAAACCTTGCCCAATCCTGCGCTGCTTATCAATACCATTGCTTTGCAGGAATCTAAAGCCAGTTCTGCGATTGAGAATATCATCACCACACACGATGAACTCTATCAAGCCATTGTACAAGACCTTGATATTATGCTTGCTTCAGGAACGATTTCTCCGAGCGCAAAGGAGGTTTTACGCTATCGGGAAGCACTCTATGAAGGGTATAACGAACTTCAGAAGCGGAATCTTCTGACGACCAATCTTTTTATTCGCCTTATGCAGACGATAAAGCAGAATAGCGCGGGAATACGCAAAGAATCAGGCGTTTGTATTAAAAACCAAATGACAGGGGAAATCGTGTACACACCACCCGAAGGTGAGGACGTTATACGGCAAAAGTTATATGAACTAGAACAGTTTATCAACGACCCACCACATGACCTCAACCCGATTATCTGTATGGCACTTTTGCACTATCAATTTGAAGCAATTCACCCTTTTGCTGACGGCAACGGCAGAACAGGACGTATTCTCATGGTCTTGTATCTTGTGCAGCAAGGCTATTTAGATTTGCCGATACTCTTTGTCAGTGCTTACATCATCAAAAACAAAGCCCGTTACTACGAGTTATTACGGGCAGTTACCGAGCGGGAAGCGTGGCAGGAATGGTGCTTGTTTATGGCGAAAGCCGTTGAGGAAACAGCGCAGCTTACGCTTCACACCATTCAGCGTATTCGCATAGCACAGGACGACATCACGGAACGCGCCAGAAACGGTATGAAACGAGGCTTTTCAAAGGAACTTATTGACATCATTTTTGAGCATCCATATTGTAAAATTAATTCTCTGACAAGTCGCAATCTGGCACAGCGCCAAACTGCATCGGCATATCTGCAAGACCTAGCCGCACTTGGTATTCTTGAACCGCTAAAGATAGGGCGCGAAATCTATTATATCAATACTGCGTTAATGCAGATTTTATCGGCTTCTGAAGGTGAGTAATATGGCAAACAATCAAAGACAAATTGATTCTTCAAGCATTGAAATTGACAATCAAAACCAATGGGAACTTAAAGATTTCATCGGTGCTGTTGATGTGCCAGAAAGTTTGAAAAATCGCATTGGAAAGATGATAAACGGTGAGTTTCAAGCGGAAGAGGTTATTTCCGGCTTGTCTAAAATCAATATTCTGGTCGGTGCAAATAACTCCGGCAAAAGCTATATCATGCGGGAAATACTCAAATCTGATTTGCAGCTCAATTACTTTGCAGAAGGGCTGACTCAAGAATATAATCGCCTGATTGGAGGATTCCGTACTCAGTTTGAAAACATCATAGATGATTATATCAAAACACGCGGCGGAAAGTATGCGCAGCAAAATATATTCTTTATGAAAGCACCAAAAGGACAATTTTCAAAGCAGGAGTTGCTATTGTCTATGAATCCTATACAGGTTGGAGTTTCAATGAACAGGATACAACAAATAATTAAGTCCTACAAAAGTGTGTTTGATAGCAATACTGCTCACGTTGAACTGAGTTTAGCTGACGGCGCTCAACTTTTGAGCAACAGACCCGGTGGTAACGCTCTTTACAACCAATTCACAAAACTTTTAGGCGAATTGACTGAAAAACTCAATTCTCCCAAATTTCATGGTCGCCAACTTTTCAATGGTAAGGGCGATACCGATAAACTTCCACGTATCTATTTCATTGAACATCGAAGTCTCCTTCGTAAAGAGCGTCAAAGTATAATGGAACTAGATATTAAGAATGAATTTAGCTTTGATTTTCAGATGTATTACAAATTCTTTCGAGATATTGATAATCACTTTACTGATATTGACCGTGGTAAATTTCAACAGCATGGAGTCTGGCCGCTCAAGAATCAGATTCAAGATGCTCCGCAAGGAAATATTCAGTATAATGATATTCTCATCATTCGGAATGGTTATTACATCTATGAGGATTTAGCTTCATGGTTCAATTCAGCAGATGGCTTAAAGCGGCTTTGGTCTTATCAAGAATTTCTATCACAAGAATTTTTTCAAGGTAAGGAAGTTATGCTTATTCCCGCACGAGATAAAGCAGAAATCCTTATTAAGATTGGTAATGAGCCTGATTTGGAAATTTATCATCTCGGTACAGGCTTACAAATGATGATTATGTTTACGCTACCTCTTTTTCAGCATGACAAAGGAATCTTTTTTATTGAAGAGCCGGAACTCTTTATGCACCCTGGAATGCAGAGGCATCTCATGTCTATTTTTGCAACACATCCACGTACAAAAAATTTCGTGTTTTTTATGACAACTCATTCTAATCATATCATTGATGCCTCCATAGGAAGAGTAATTGAGGATATTTCTATCTTTACAGTACGCAAGTTCTCTGCAAAAAATGACATTGGAGAAGAGGAGTCCAAATTCAGCATTACAAAATTGGCACAAGGGAATCAAGATGCTTTATCCTTACTTGGAGTACTGAATAGTTCAGTATATCTAGCAAACTGTACAATTTGGGTGGAAGGTATCTCTGATAAACGCTACATTACGGCGTTTTTAGATGCGTTTGTTCAATATCTGCGTACAAACCGTGATAAAACAGATTTGCTGGATGTGCAAGAGTTCCGAAAGTGCCTCTCATACCGCGAAGGTACACATTATGCCTTTGTATTTTCGGGGGGAAACAACATTGTTCACTGGAACTTTGACGAAGATGCAGACTGGGAAGAGCATATTGAAAACCCCGTTGTCAGAGATATTTGCGGACGTGCGCTCGTTATTGTAGATAGAGATACGCAGAAAGATGGTACATCCAAAGCACCAAAACGAAAAGAACGCCTTGAGCAATTGCTTGGTGAGCGATTTATTGAATTGTCGGTCCGAGAAATAGAAAATCTACTCCCACTGGCAGCAATTGAAGAAGCTATTCATCAATATAGAGGGTTAAGTCATTTCGTAATAACTGACAAGGACAAACAGAACCTAAAACAACGACTATTAACAGAACAGATAGGAAAATTTCTCAATAAATTGGTTAAAGATGAACAAGGTACAAAACCAAACTTTGCGGCAACAAGCGGAACAATTAATGATAAACAAACATTCTGCGACCGAATTATCAAAACACGCAAGATAAATTGGGACAATATGCCTGAAGAAGCAAAAAAGCTGGTGAAGGAAATTTTTCGATTTATTCAGGTACATAACCCCAAATAGCCAAGTTTAATTGCCAAAGAACAATCACAAACTCAAGCAAGATGCGAAAAGCGCCGGTATGAGTACACGCGAACTGGCGAAAAATCGGCTTTTGAACGAGCCGCTTCAGCCGCTTCCTTCGGTGATTTCTCCCACTGCCGAAACCTCAACCGTTATCCATGAAAGTTTCCCTGAGCGTGGTGTAACGAACATTTACATTGATCATGCAACGCTGCAACTGCCTGAAAATGCGCGTATTGTGGCGAATAACGTAGGTAGTTTGAAATAACGCCTCAACAACAGGAAAAGTTTACCAACACCGCTTGTACGCTTGAGGCAAGCGGTGTTTTTTTTTGAACATTTTCACCAGTGAAATCTATGAATACACAACAAGTACAAGACCTCATCCGCCGTATTGCCCGTGAAGAGGGCGTAAACGCGGATTATATGCTCAAAGTAGCAGCTATCGAATCAGAATTTAATCCTGAAGCCTTTAACCCCAAAAGCGGCGCTGCGGGATTGTTTCAAATCTTGCCTATGAATAAGGTGCGAGACGTGTTTAATCCCGAAGTAAATACACGTTGGGCAGCACAATTTACCCGTGAGAACGCACAACATCTGAATCGCAGAAGTATTCCCGTTAATGATGAAACACTCTATTTGGCTCATCAACAAGGGAGAGAGGGCGCTTCCATTATCTGGACTGCCTTACAAAACGGTAAAAATATCAACAATCTCCCACCACAAATAGAACGCAATGTAAACGCAAACAACCCGCGCCGTTTCACGTCATTGCGAGATTGGTACGAGTTCTGGGCAAGCAAGATGCGCTCTATGCCGAATCCCTCAGAAAACCCGCTTGCCTACGGCGGACGCGGCAATACGCCGAATAATGCTCCGAACAGACTTCCAAGCGGTAATACAGGAAGAAATCAAAGTGGGAACTCGTCGGGCAGACCGACAAACCTTCCCGCAGGCAGCAATAACGGCTCAGGCTCACAACAAGAAAACTACGGGAACAATTACGGTGATGGCTACGGAAATGATTACGGTGGTGATAACGACAATGGTTACAATAATGGTTACGCCCCATATCCCAACGCACAGCAAACACCACAAGAAGCCAACTCAGGCGGTGGGCTAGGCGGTTTTTTGCTCTTTGGGGCTGCGATGGGGGCATTATGGATGTTTTTGGCAGGCAATAATAATCAAGAGCGAACCACGCACAGTGTAAAAATTATTGTGAAAGAGGACGATAATGTACAACAGAAACAAGCCGCATAAGACCTTGCTTATTCTCTGTGTGGCTATGCTTCTTGCTGCTACTCTGCTTGAAGCTGCGGCACAGGAAAGAACGGCAGAATCATGGTATAAAGCAGGACTACGCGAGTGTCAATCACCTGAGCCGAACTTGATAAAAGCCCGTCAGGCATTGGATAAGGCACTAGACATTAACCCTCATATCTCTGCGTATGCCTATAAATGGCGGTCTTGGGTGAAACGACGACAAGGCGAGTTGGCGAGCGCATTGGAAGATATTTCAACAGCGATTACACTTCAGCCCAAAGATGCCCGATTATACGCATTTCGCGCGGATTTACGGCGACAAATGGCAGATGTGCAAGGTGCAATTACTGATTACGGCATAGCGCTTCAACTTGCGGAAAGCAGCCCCGATGCTTCTGTATATCGGGAATTGCGGGATAGTTGTATCATCGAACAAGCAGGGGATTCACTCGCACAACAAACGCCGATGCACAAGAAAAACAAGTGATTTTGGTGATACAGTACAATACATAGCAAATCCGCATAAACATAAGTGTTTATGCGGATTTTTTTGTATGCGCTGCTTTACATCGTTATTATTTGCAACGAGAATGGTAGAGCATATCCGAAAAAAAAGAAAAAAAATCCCTCAAATACGCATAAATTTGAGTTCGTGAAATAACGCAGTTTCTTCCTCACTTTTCACTTTCATATCATGCCCGAAACGACTGACAATGCTTTGACCGTAGGGAAACCTCGCGTAATGATTCCTCTTGATAAATTGCTGTTGGATACTCAAAATCCACGCTTGCCGCTTGAAGCAAGGAATAAATCGCAAGAAGCTACGCTAGAAGTTCTCGTTAGAGATTTTGACTTGACGGAACTTGCATATTCTATGGTTGAGAACGGCTATTTCCATGAAGAACCTTTGGTTGTCGTGCCAGAAGATACGGAACGAATACAGAGGGAAATTTCAAAACCCCATTCATTTGATGAAAAGCAAACCTATTACACTAAATTGCTTGAAGAGCCGAATACTAAATTTATTGTGGTGGAGGGAAATCGGCGATTAGCAACAGCCAAAATTCTTACTTCAATACCATTGAGAGAACGATATAAATTTCCTCATGTAGAAGAGCCACTCATTGCACAAGCATTACAATCTTTACCGACACTCGTGTATGAGCGAAGACAAGATGTTTCTGCGTATTTAGGTGTGCGCCATATTGCTGGTATTCTTAAATGGACTGCTTTTGCCAAAGTTCAGTATATAAAAGACCAAATAGATACTCTTCGGAAAGAACGCAATATGAGCATCAATGAAGCTATTGATACTCTGCGTAAGCAAACTGGCGACACAAGTGAAACAATCAGAAAACAATATGCACAGTATCGTATTATACAGCAGGCAGCAGAAGAGTTGGAATTCGACACAAAGCCAATAGAAGAGCGTTTTTCGTTGCTGACAGTGGCATTTAACGCACCCAATATACGACGGTATGTTGGTATTCAAACAGACTTAAAAAGGAGTAATGCCGAAGAGCCAATTATTCAAGAAGAAAAGTATGAAGCATTACGAGAAGTATTAGCATGGATATTTGGAGATAGAAATCGAGGAATAGAGCCTTTGATACGGGATTCAAGGCATATTACAAAATATTTGTCCCCTATCTTGGCAAGCGAAGAGGCGACTGCTAATTTGAGAGAATTTAGCAGCCTTTCAGAAGCATTTGAATTAAGTGAAGGAGAGAAAGATTTTCTCTTAAAAAAAATCAATGAAGCAAGGCTCAGTCTGAAAAATGCAATGAAAGTAGCATATAGGTATGGTCAGGCGCAAGATGTTCGTGCCGCAGTGGAAGAATGTGAGCAAGCCTTTAATGCGCTAAAGCACGCATTACAGCAAAAGTAACCCATTTAAAGTCAAAAGTATTGCGATTATGCCATTTTCACCTTTTCACAAAATCAATGTTGCGTCGCTCTCAGATTGGGCTGAATTTAATGCAATTTGTGGGCAACAGGATATTTCTAAATCCCTATTGGAAAAGAGATTAGAACGCGATGACGAACCTGCCGAAGAAGAAACGTTAGATAGTGTATTTGCTGAACTTGAACGCCGCAAAAACCTGTACGGAAATGATTCGCCCTTTAGCATTAGTTCTCAGACTATTTCTCCACTGAGAAGTTGGGAGAGTTTTCCTGAATATATCCTGTGCTTATACTTTTCGCTATACGGAGCAAAAAACCAGCACAATGAAACCAAATTATTTGAATTAATCAGTGCTGAAGCTGTCAAAAATTATCTACAAGGTGAAAGCATTGTTATCGGCTTTCCACGCGATAGGTCTTTCAAAGACACTGTTCAAGAATTATCGAAAAACTTGTATGAGAGGCGCGGAGGATGGGAAGTGGATGCGTACGCAAAAGATAGCGGATTAGATATTGTTGCATGGAAAGCCTTCGGAGATAAAAGAGCAGGGCAAGTAGTATTATTGCTACAATGCGGTGCAGGGTATCATTGGAAAAATAAAAAGCCCGTACCCAAAATAGTATGGCAAAACTATATTAGCTGGTCAAGCACATTTTTGACGGGTATGGTTATGCCTATCATAATCAATGAAGATAAATGGACGTATTTCTGTGGGATCTATGAACTTCTTTTTGACCGTGCCAGGTTATTTCGATTGTGGCAACAATCCACCATCAATACCGATGTGCGAGCATCTGTTCTGAAATGGTGCAAGGAAGCAATTCCCAATGTTATGGGAGATGCTTTATGAAATTTATTGACCTCTTTGCTGGGCTGGGCGGATTTCACGTTGGGCTTGCTCATCTAGGGTATGAATGCGTTTTTGCTTCGGAAATTAACGCTGAATTAGCGGAATTATATGAAAAAAATTTCGGAATAAAAGTACATAGCGATATACGCAATATCAAGCCTCAAGCGATTCCCAAGCACGATATTCTTTGCGCAGGTTTTCCTTGCCAGCCGTTTTCTAAAGCAGGGCAGCAAAATGGTCTCCAAGACCAGCGCGGCAGCCTCTTTGATTGCATTGTCGCCATTCTAAAATTGCGGAAACCAACCTATTTTATTCTGGAAAATGTCCCTAATCTTCTGAAACATAATCAGGGGCAAACATGGGCAGGAATGAAGCAACAGCTTGAAGAATTGGGCTATGCGGTTGATGAAGCGATATTATCTCCACATCATATCGGCGTACCCCAGCATAGACTTCGTGCGTTTATCGTTGGTTCTCGAAAAGGGTTGCAGCATTTTTCATGGATAGATACACACAACACACCTAAAACAAACATCACAACTATTCTTGAAAAGAAACCGCAGAATGCAAGAAAACTTGGCAAACGTGAACAAGAATGCCTTCAATTATGGCAAGAAATTTTAGATGCGTTGCCGCCCGATGCCGCATTACCACTGCCATTGTGGACAACAGAGTTTGGTGCGACATACCCGTTTGAAGATAAAATTCCGACCTTATATTCCCCCAAAGAACTTTCCAAATACAAGGGTGCATTTGGGAAATCGCTTCGCGCCAAGACATTGGAGGAGTTATTGCCGAATTTGCCAAGCTATGCTCGTCATAATGCGCATCGTGCTGTTCAGCTAAAAAATGCGGGGCAATTTCCTTCATGGAAGCGTAACTTTATTCGCAAAAGTCGGCAGTTCTATACTACTCACCAGCAAGTATTAGAGCCATTTCTGTGCAGGCTCGAAAGCCTTCATCATAGTTGGCAAAAATTTGAATGGAATTGCGGTACGGGCAAAAGAGATTTAAGCAAATACCTTATTCAATTTCGTGCATCGGGCATTAGAGTAAAACTGCCCAATTACGCGCCTGCTCTTGTTACTACCTCAACGCAAATCCCTGTCATTGGCTGGCAAATGCGCTATATGACAGCAAAAGAAGGCGCACGATTACAGTCATTAGATGTAGATTCTCTATCGCTACCTGCACAAGAGAATAGAGCATTCCAAGCACTCGGAAATGCTGTAAATGCTCAACTCGTACAAAAGATTACTGAAAAACTTATTCAACGTTGATAGTAAAAATTATCAAACTGCGGATTCTACCTAAACCTCAGCATTTAAGCGGCTTTTTGTTTGCTCTTTTGGACAGTGATTTTCGGGATATAAGCAATAAAAAGGATTTCATTATTTGCCTACGAATCTGCCTACCGTAAATAGAAAAAGCCCTGTAATTGTAGTAATTACAGGGCTTTTGACGTTTTTTTGTGATCCCAACGGGATTCGAACCCGTACTGCAACCTTGAAAGGGTTGTGACCTAACCGTTAGTCGATGGGACCATCTTGAACAACATTTTGCACTCAAGAGCAGCAAATATACAGTTTTTGGAGAACGAGTCCAAGAAAAAAATTATACTTTATAAAAAAACAGGTAATCCGGCGCACCCGAATTACCTGTTCCGATATCTTATTTTACCGATTGAAGGGCTTATTTTGCCGGAGAAATAACCTCGACGCGCACCATTCTGTTATACATTCTGCCTTCCGGATTATTATTATCGTGTATCGTTGTCGGACCAGCAGCGTTGATTTTTGCTTTGGTTGTTCCTAATGCTTTGGCGATAAAGTCAGCTCGTTGCTGCGCAATTTGCTTATTTTGCCCTGCATCTCCGGTATTATCCGTGTAAGCATTAATGGTAATCGTAGATTCAGGTTTAATTTTAGCTTTAATTGCCTCAATCGTTTTTTGATTTGTCTCGTCCAAAGCAGGGTTTGCGCCGCCCGTGAAACCAAGAATATCAAACCAATCTATGCGCTTATCGTCTTTGCCTTCCAATTCTTTTTTCTGGATATTAATTTGTTCAACAGGGATAGATGCAAGCGGCGCATCGCCTGTTTTATTGTTAATATCGGTCATGGAAAGCTGCACCGTCAAATCCTGACCCGACGACGGAACGGTATTTTGTTCTTGAGCCAAATTCCAATCTAGTTGGGACGGATAGGTATTTGTTCCTGTGCGTTGGAAAACAGTTACCACTTCGTCGTCCTGAAACTGTGTGGCTTCTAAATTCCACTGTTTCAAGCCAGCACCGGCGTTGATTTCAATACCAAAGCGTATTGCAGGAGGATTTGGAATTTTCGCAATCACATCGCTCACTACCGGAGCAAGCAATTCCGGCAAGGTAGAAGACAAATCTACACGACGATTTTCTGCTGCGCCAGCCGCATCAGCACTATTTGAAGGCACTTCCGGCAAATCACGCTTTTGAATAATAATACGTTTTGCCTGAATTTTCCAGACATCCTGCAAATAATCGCTGACGGCTTGCGCACGCTGCTCGGAAAGTTTCTGATTGCCTTGCTCGGAGCCGACATTTGCATTACAGCCCGTTACAAAAAGTACGGCTGCCGGATTTTCCTCCATACGTTTGCCGACGATATTCAAGATATGCCGATAGACTTCGTAATTACTCTTGTTCACAAGGTCGCCCATTTTGAACGTTCCTCTGTCGGCAGCTTTTAAGCGGCGGTATTTTGAAGGAATCGTAAATGAGCCTTCGTCAAAGAAAATGGCGGGTAAAATCGGCTGCGTAACGGATTTGCGGAACTGCTCTACAACAAGTTTGGGTTTGCCGGGCATTTCCTTACCGCTTTCATCCAAACCGATAATTTTTGTGATATTGACGCTAATACCCACTTTTTTCAATTCTTCCACGCGCTGCGAAATGGCTTTATTGATAGAGTCCACCTGCGCTAAACGCTTTTGGTTTTGCGCCCGCTCCACCGCAATAGCGCTGTCAATTTTCTTGATTTGCTTGAAGGTTTCCTGCATTTGCGGCGTAAGTTCGGGACGAATGGTACGAAATGGCGAATAGCGGAGCGAGAGTCCACCGCGCAGACCATTTACCAACCAAGAGCCGCCACCAATCGAAGAGTCTCGTTCCCATGCGTAGCTGAGTGGGTCTTTACCAGTACCAAGTTCGTTACTGGGAACTACTCTACTGGATGAATAATCTTGATTCTCATTTAATGGTCTATACGTAGTTTTGGGCGTTCGAGTAAGTAGGTCATTTGCTATTTGAGTTAAGCCGCGCGTATAAAATCCCTCTACAGCCAGCAGCCATTTACCGCCAGCATCAAGAGGAATTTCGTAGCTGATACCGCCTGTTAAACCAATATTTATCGAACTAAGTCCCGGAATCGTGTCCGATTGCTGATTCCGCGTTCCGCCTATTGGAATGGGTGAACCTCCATTAGGATTTTCTCTCGCAAACAGATATTTGCTAGAGTCAGCCATCTGTTCAAAATAACGAAAATTGCCATTCAAAGTATATCCAACCCTAGCGCCTAGATATATTGACAAAGCATCAAGCGGTCGGAAAGTAATATACGGCTCTATTGATAACAAAGCCATATTAGAAAAATCAATTTTGTGAAAAATAGGAATAGCAACCTGGTCAGGTGGTAATAAATTTTCCTGCACGGAGTCTATGCCGCCAACATTGGTATAACTTGCACGTATTGCAAAGCCCAAACGGTCTATTATCGGGTATTCAAATAATCCGCCAAAAGAGTATGACCAACGCTCACTATACCCATAATTTGTCGCAGTAGTAAAGAATTTACTATTAGTGACACCAAATTGTGCAAAGTCAGCATTATGCATATTCAGAATTGCCCCACCAAACAGCCCAAAGCGAATAAACATAGGCTTATCGGCATCTGCCATCAGATCATCAATGTTAATACCTAAACCTGAGGTTGCAGAGGTAGTATCCGCCTTTGGGGGTGGTGCTTGGGCATACACGGCACTGCGCTGGGTGGCAGCGAATGGAGCGATAATCAAAAACCCCAGTATCCATGCTGCATACAAGGAAACCTGTGAGCGCGATTTCATAATCTAGCCCTTCAAAATGTGAAATGTGAAAAGTAGTGTAATTGCTGCGGAGAAACGTGTTGCTTGCCTTCAACAACGTTACATCATAAACAGACGGTAAAATAAGAAAAAAGTATGCACGAAAAAACTTTTCCTGCATGGAAAAAAGTAGTATTCGACCACACTGTACATTTTTCGGCTCTTTCGGTACGTATCAATTGTTATGACGGTGCAGAACTAGTCATATCGAGATAAAATCAGAAGGTCTTTGAACGCGGATGAAGCCCGGATGGCGCGGATTGACGCGGATTTCACAAAATCACGCAACTACTCCATCAAGCACAGGTTCTCCATCCGCCTTCATCTGCCAAATCCGCGTCATCCGCGTTCAACATTGGTGAAAAGCCGACAGGCTATTGACAGCACATCATCACGGCGCAAAGCGCAATGACAGCCCCGCACGAACATTATTCATCAGCCACGAACCCGGAACAATCTCGCTGGGCCAAGCAGTGCTTAATGGATCACGGTCTGTGCCAAGTTCGGACTGTGGTACGGTGCGTGTAGCAGAAAGTCCATTATAGGTCGCTACGGGGCGGCGCAAAAGCAAACCATTAGCAATTTGCGTCAGCCCGTACATATAAAACCCCTCTGCGGCAACAAACCAGTGTTTATCAGCATCCAGAGGGATTTCAATACTGATACCGCCGGAAAGCGCGGTTTGTAATGTGTTTGCTTCTGGGATTGCGCCGCTCCTTACGTCATATCGTGTTACTCGTTCTCCAGTCTGCGGATTAAGAAAACGATATGGGCTATCTTCAGGAACTGTTTGCGCATATGCAAAGGTAGGACTGACAGGAAAACCAAACCGTGCGCCGGCATAGAGCGTTACGACATCAAGCAAACGAAACGTCAAATACGGCTCTGCTCCTATCAGCAACATATCGTTTATGGTCATTTGATGGATAATCTCAAGCACCGCTGGAAAGCCGGATTGAGGAGATGGCTGAAGCATTCGTTCTCTCCCTGTCAGCACTACACCACCAACATTTGTCAAACTTCCCCGCACGGCAATACCAAATTTATCAATAAGCGGAAACTCCGCAAATGCGCCGAATGAGTACGATTGAGGATTGGTAGTGCTGGCAAATGGCTGTTGCAAGGGGCTGGGTTGAGTAATGTATTGAGAAAACTCGGTAAAATTCGTCAAATGCTGATTAAACGAAACACCGCCAAACACACCAAACCGCACAAGCGAAGGCTGCGCAGCAGATGGCGACGAAGGTGGCGTTTGGGCGAACAGCACTGCATTTGACACCAGAAAGCAAAGCGCCCCGAATACGAGGCAGAATGCCGTGCGGCTCACAGCACGGCAACGAAAGCGAAATATTGTGTTCATCTTAAGTACCCGTAACAATTGAAAAGAGATAAAAAAGAGTATTGATGCGGCATTGAAGGCATATTATTTTTCTGTTTCTCGCAATTCACTCAGCGGCGTTTCGATAATAACCTGCACGGTACGGTTGTAAAAGCGACCTTCGGGCAATCCATTGTCAAAAAGCGGCTCTGCTTCGCCAACACCTTTGGAATCAAGCGATTTATATTTACCTGCTTGCGTCAGCGAGGCTAATTCGTCTTTCGCTTTTGCACCACGAGCGCCGGAGAGTTTCAAATTATATTCATCCGAACCAATCACGTCCGTATGCCCGACGACAAGCGCATCTGACGCAGGAAAAAGGCGCGGCAGCACATATTCTTTCAAAATACGGCTGTTCATCGGTCCGACATCCGATTTGTCAAAAGGAAACATAATAAGATTGTAGCGTTCAAGCGTTTTGTCAGCGATATTTTCCCGCTTTTTATCATTCGTCGTAATGCGCTTGACAGGAATGGTCGCCGATTCTGAATAACACTCGCGTCCTGATTTATCCTTCACCGAAAAGACCGCTACAAGCGGCGCTCCGCCCTCCGGAAAATCTTCCGCATCGTTTTTCCAGTTCCACGTGATTGTTCCGCTTGTGCCGACGTTATCAAAGCGCTTCCAAACTTTGTCGCCTTGCAAAATCGTGAGTGTCCGCACGGTATGGGGCGGCGGTGGCGGTGGCGGAGCGGGCTGATAAACCGTTTTTCCATTGACAATCGTAGCTTTCGGCTGCGGCGGAATATACACCGGCGGCGGGACACTCTCTAATCCTTGCGGAGAAGCGACGCTAAAACGCACAAACGGTGAAGACGTAGAAATTGCCGGCGTTCTGTCCACAACGGGCTTTGTAATATCCCAATCATCACACAAAATTTCCACACGGCGATTTTCCGCCAAACCCAAGCTATCATCACGGTTCGACGGCACAGACGGCAAATCACGAGCAACAATTTTCATCCGCTTTTCGCTTATACCCCAAATATCCCGCAAATACGCAAACACCGCCGTAGCACGTGCTTTAGAAAGCCCTGCTTTTTTTTCTGCGGGGCTTGTCGCGTCATTACAACCGACAATCGTGATGGTAGATTTTGGAAACTTCCGCAAACGCCCACCAAAGACATCCAAAACATGGTAGTATTTTTCCAGCGTTTCGCCGCGTAGGCGCTCTTCGTCAAACGCATCAGCATCTTTCGGGCTTTTAAGCTGTTTGTATCGTTCAGCAATCGTGCTTTCGCCCACATCAAAAAAAAGATAATTCAAAATACGATTCACGCTGACGCTCACAACTTCTTCCATTGCCAAACCTTGGAAACCCGACGAAACCGTCTTTGCCAGAAGCGGGCGTAAGGAAGAAAGCCCGATTGTTTGCATGACCGATTGGAGCGTCGGGCGCTCCCCAAAAACCAAGGAAATAGGCGCTATTTCGGGCATAGCGCTATACGTGCCGTTTTCGTTCTTTTTCGGACGCACAATCATGAGCGTTTGGGTAAGCACACCATACTGCACACTTTTTGCCGTAACCGTCAAACGCAAGGTATCCACAGGCTTGTCGAGCGGTCCAAAATCAAAATCTGTTAAGACAGTCTCTACCGTAACACGCTTCAAACCGTTCACAGAATCAGTAATGGTGCGCTTTGTAACAGGGTTTGTTATCGTAATACTTGCTGATGTGTTTTGCAGTGTGCAACCGTCCAAAGCCCTGACCACAAGAGGTATAGCCACTGACAAAGAACTTTGCGGAACAAATGCCATAAAAATATCGTAATTGCCTTGTGTATTGGGAATATCAGTCCGCTGCGAAGCGAAATAAATCACATCCCGCGAAGCCGGAGTACAGATAAACGCTTCGTTTTTATCAGTGTTGATGGGCTGCCCCAAATTGCGCGGACGCGACCACTGGTCTTTGTCATTACGCACGGCAACGTAAAAATCCGTTCCGCCATAATTCGGCTGATGTCCGGCTTCGGAAGCAAAAAAGAGTTCGCGGTTATTGGCGGCAATAAACGGCGACCAATCGCGGTAGGGCGTGTTGATGGTATTTCCGGCATTTTTGGCAGGAAGCCAGATTTTACGAGTCGCGTCATAATCAGAATACCAAATATCTGCATCGCCAAGCCCTCCTGCACGGTCAGAGGCAAAGTACAAACGCATACCATCGGGGCTGATAGACGGATGTCCGTCCCATGAATCAGAGTTCACCGCCGGACCGAGATTACGCGGGATGCCCCATTCACCGTTGTCATTCAGTTCCACAATGTAAATATCACAGACACCATTTTCCACACTATCACGAGACTTCTTTCGACGCAAAACATCAGTGCGGTCACATCCGGTAAAAAACATTGTTCGGCGATTCGCCGCAATCGAAGGAACACCTTCATTCCGCGAGGTATTTAAACCATTATTAGCAGGACGTACAATCGTATCAAGATTAACAGGCAGTTGAAATATTTCATCTAAACGATTTTGCTTAACACTGTACCAAAAATCATGTGACCAAGAGCCACCACTTAATTTTTTTTTACTACCTACTCTGCTTGAAACAAAATATAATGTCTTGCCATCGGGGCTAATAGTTGGACCATATTCAAGACTATCCGTATTAAGCGGCGCACCTGGGTTAATTATTCGCACACTTTTTCCCGAAAACACATCTTGCGCTGGAAGCATTGGCGTAAAAACGCTCAAAAACAGGCAGAAAAAAATTGCAAAGAAGTGTGTTGAGGGAAAGCGGTAGGAAGTTGTTGGTTTCATCATCAAAAGGAAGAAATGAGCAAGAAAAAGTTGCCTCGAAAGGTGCTTGAATTCAAGCTATCGTTTATTGGAGACGATATGGTTCAGAAAAAGTTTAGCAATGCCGTACATCATTGATAGAATCGGCTTTTGCAGGCGGCTTTTGTAGAGAGTTTTCTGAAATTGGGATTCGCACAAATTTACAAAAAATGCGCTCATTTCCTTCGTTTACGAAAAAAACAGCACGGCTGCTGGAAAGCTGCTGTCACCAAGCAATTGTATTTGTAGCAGAAAAACCGTAATTTTAGCTTGTGTTTCTTCTTTCTCTCAGTATTCAATGCCACCATGACGTTCACTTTCCCCATAGAAATCTACGCCATTCTTGAGAAACAGCTTGGTCAAGAAGCCGCGTTAAATCTTGCTCGGTCGGTTGAGCAAGTCGCTAACGCCATGCAAAAAGAAGCACAGGAAATTGCTCAACAGAAAAAAATTGAAATTCGGGACGAAATGAGCAAAGAACTCGCCTCGAAGGCAGATGTGGCTTTAGTGAGAACAGAACTACAGGCATTGGAGAATAAACTTCAAGGCAAAATTGATACGCTCGAAGCACGGTTTTTAGGCGAAATCAAAGCCGTTGAAACGCGGCTTGACCGTAAATTAACGATTTATATGGTCGTTATTCTTTGCGCTATTTTTCTCACCAATCAAGACACCATCTCGTTTTTACTTAAAGTCTTGGGTGTGGCGAAGTAACAAGAAATTGTGTATAAAAAACACGACCGCCGTTTGGATATTGCTATTCAAACGGCGGTTTGTTTTTTGGTTAATCGGTCAAAGTATAGCAGCAGTCAATTACCGTGCAGTTAAGATAACTGTACCAGCTCCTGATGCTCCATTGCCGGAAAAAGACTCTCCATTTGCCGTAACCACACCGGCAATTAAGAATATCCGCGTGTTAGCGGCAGTTCCGGCAGGAATCGAATAGGTAAAAGTCTGACGCACTTGATTCATTGATGGAGCAACATTTACACTCACAGTGCCAACTTGTGTTCTGGTTGTACCGGTTTGGCGATATAAATTCACTTGCGTTACCGGCACATCAAGCGTCGTGTAAGCGACCGTCAATGTCAATGGCGTTGCCGTTGCCGCAGTTAAAGCAGAAACTTGAGTATTGGTCGTTGGATTGGTAACGGTGAATGTCCGTACCAGAGCTATCGGTCCGCCAACCGTCGCAACGCTACTTAAAGGATTCGGCTCGGTATAACAAGCATTGAGAAAGAGTGTTGCTGCTGCCAGCAACAACCAAACAATGTATTTCATGGTAACAAACGAAAAGTAAGTAAAAGAAAGATGCGATTGAAAAGTGCAATTACCGACGGTCGCGCCACATAACGGTGGTAAAGAAATCACGTGCAGTCCCCCAATTTGCTTGGTAGGCTTCGCGGTTGCGATTTTGCTCGGATAAGGGATATTGCGCACGCTGAATCCATTTGCCTCCAGCCTCGGGATTATGATTCTCCGGTAATGCCAACCCCGTGTAAACATTCGTGCTGTAAGCATATCGGCGCATATCAACCCAGATTTCCGGATGCGTGAACAAAGCCTTATATTTTTCTTCCATGATGGTCGAAAGGCGAATTTGTGCAGCCGCCGGAATTCTGTCTGTGTAGGCGGTAATATCAGCAGTAGCCACTCCATACTTTTGCATATTTGCTCGAATTGCATCAAGAAGAGCGGTACGTGCTTCAGCAGGTGCTCCAGTGCTTGTTTCTGTACCTCCCGCAGCCAAAAACCGTGCTTCGGCTTCAATAAATTTCTGTTCAGCAAACGTGATAATTTGAATGGGATTACGCGGGAACCATGAATTTGGCGTAATAAATGGTCGTCCTGCGGTTCCCGAACCCGCACCGCTTGTACCGCCGACAGGCGGTAATGGTAAAGCACCACCGTTAGAAGCACCGGCAATAATCGGCAGACGTGGGTCAGGCACACGCGGCGAACCTGATGACATCTTGCTTACATAATACTCGCCGAAAAGCACGGTAAATGTACTGTTCACCACAGTTTGGTTTGCCAAAGCCAAATAAGGACTTGGTGTGCGAGCATTCGCGTAGGGAAATTGAAAATCCTGAGCATTGCTCGTAAGCGCACCGGCATTGAGGGCGGTAAGGGCATTTTGTGCAGCAGCGGTCGCGCCTTTTGCCGTTAAATGAATTGCATACCGAGCGCGCAAGGCATTCGCAACAGCAATCCAAGAAGCGGCAGTGCCACCATAAACAATATCTCCGCGGTTGGTAAATTGCGCTCCTGCTGCTAAATCAGCATTGTTGTTGGGGCGGCGGAGTAATTCTATGGCTTCATTCAGCAGTGTTTGGATAGCGGCATAAACCTGCTCTTGGCGGTCGTAGGTAGGGAATAAGTTCTCGCTGCCCTTGAATGCCTGAGAGTACGGAACATTTTCCCATGCGTCTGTTGCCAATCCAAGGTTAATTGCCTGCATAATTTTACCCGCACCTTCGTAGTATGGCGAACGTTGAGCATTAGCTTGTTTCACCATACGGTCAGCGTTGGTCAAAGCATCTAAATACACCTCCGTCCACGCATTGCCTAGCCCTGTGGGAATGTGAGTATCACTCGCACCTTGCTGAATACTCGACATTTGCTGTGTCCATTGCGACGTATTGATGCCAACGCTATAATAAGCGTTCGCACTCGAAAGTTGAATAGCCGGAAGCATTGTCCGTAAGTCCACTTGAGCGGGGCGCGTAGGGTCGATATTGGTATTCCCCCCGATATAATCTTCGCAGCCAAATGCGGTGAAGGCAATAATAGCAAACGCCGCCAGACTCACTCGCCCGTATCGCATCCGTCGTTGCAGATGTTGAAAAACGTTCATAGTCTTGAAAAAATGATGTTCTAAGATTTGTTCATTACTGAAAAACAGTGTTGATGAGAAGCGTAGAAATTTAGAATGTTACGCTCACACCAAACGCATAACTCCGCGTTGCGGGAGTATTTCTGCCAATAAAGCCGTAGGTGCTTGCTCCTGCTCCGAAAGAGAGTCCGTCAGGGTCGAAGCCGCGAAATGGTGTATTCAACCACAAGTTGTTACCAGTAACGGTCAGACGCAAGCCTTGAATAACGCTGCCTTCGCCAAAGAGTGATTTTGGAAGAGAATAGCTGAGAGAAGCATTACGCAAACGCAGCCATGATGCGTCTTGCACGGCGACAGAATAATGGCTGATATAGCTCGCATTCGTGCGGAAAATACGGTATGTATTGTTGATTGCCGTTCCTGACCAAAGAATTGGCTGCGTATTAGGATTGCCCTGTGCATCTACGCCGTTAAACACGATATTACGATTACGTACATCGCCTGTCCAACCGCTAATGCCATTACGGAAGCGGTTCGGCTCGGACAAATCCACTGCCTGACCGCCATGTCGCCATTCAATAAGGAAAGAGAGTGACAGACCGTTCCATGAGAACGTATTGGACAAACCGCCCTGCCAATCAGGAAACGCATTACCGACTTTAATGGGACGATTCAAATCTACGGTCGGGAAACCGTCCGCACCAATAATAGCTTGCCCGTTCGCATTACGCACAAAATCAAAACCGTAAATATCTCCAATTGATGGATTAGGATTTGTCGGATCAGTACCCGGACGAACCCACCGCAGGCTTGCGTAGGGCGCAAAATCGCCACCAGAAGGAACAATTTCATTGATACCCGAAGCAATATCTACAATATCGCCGCGAACACGCGACCAGTTCAGACTTGCATCCCATGAAAATTCGTTGGTTTGAATAATTCGTGCATTAAGCAAAACTTCAATACCGGTGTTACGCACCGTACCGCCATTAGCAACAAATGTTGAAAAACCGGTGGCGTTGGAAACCGGTATATTGACAATTTGATCTTCGGTTGTTTGATTAAAATATGCCACATCAATACCAAAACGATTGTCCAAAAACCGCAGTTCCAAACCTGCTTCAAGACCAGTCATACGTTCCGGACGCAAATTCAGAGAGCCCGATTGCGTAGCAAGGCGAAAGCCCGTAACGTTACCAATGGGAAATGCACCCGCAAGTTGATAATACTCACCAATACGATATGGTCCAATACCGTCGCGTCCGACAGCTGCGTATGAAGCACGGATTTTACCAAGCGTCAGCCATTCCGCATCCGTTTTAAGAAGTTCGCTGAAGACAAAACTTACACTCGCCGATGGATAGAAAAATGAGCGGTTTTGTGCCGGCAACGTGGAAGACCAATCATTACGACCTGTCAGATTCAAAAAGAGCATATTTTTATAGCTCAGTTTCGCATCAGCAAATACACCCACGAGGCGTTGCAATGCAAATTCTCGTCCAGTAAAGAGTGTTGTTGTGTTGCTCAAATCAAAAAATCCTGTTACAGAAAAGCCCTCACCACGCGAAAACAACCCAGTTGCTTGAATGTCTGTGATGGCATTACCAAGTGTGAGCGAGGCACTAAAATCCTCACCGAAATCCTGTGCTGCCGTGATAAACAATTGCGAGTTAATTTCGCGATTATTGTAGCTCTCTTCTGTGATAAATCCGCCCACAGCAGCTGCACCTTCGATTTCGGGACCAACGACGCGACGGCGTGAATCATTGAAATAATCAAGAGTAACTTGATATGTGGCGGTCAGCCAGCTAAAAGGACGATAGTTAAACTTAACATCACCAAAAACCCGATTGACATTATCACGAAGTGGCGCATTCAAGGCAACATAGAGCGGATTTTCAATAATCCCGCCCGAATAGTTAAAGTTGGTTTGCCGCCCGTCCGTAGTGCGTGTTCGCCCGTCAGCTTGAAAGGTAATGTCATTTATGTCAAATGATGGAATCCAAAAAGACATTGCGCTGTAAATTGAGCGCCCACCGTTTTGCGGACGTGCGCCTCCGGAGTTAGAATAATTGACCGAGCCACTCGCATCAAACTGGTCATCTAATTTCGCTGTTCCACGAAGACTGATAGTTGTTCTTTGGAAGTCTGTCCCCGGAACAATGCCCGTTTGATCCATACGAGAGATGGAAGTAAAGAATTTAGCAATATCATTCCCACCGGAAATAGAAAGTTGCTGGTCATAACGCATACCAACACGGAAAAAATTGCGGTAGTTATCAAAAAATGGTTGGTCACGCATTGAACGAGGCAAACCAAACGACCAAAAGACTGTCCTCCCGGCAGCAGTATCAGCACCATCAGCATAACCGCCCTCACCATATGTGCGCTGCACGGTAGGTGTTTTACCAACCTCGTCGGCAGTTACTGTTGAACTAAAAGTAATGAGTGTTTTGCCCGAAATACCTTTTTTCGTCGTAATGACGACCACGCCATTGGCTGCACGCAATCCATAAAGCGCTGTTGCTGCCGGACCTTTGAGAATGTTGATAGATTCGATATCATCGGGGTTAATATCGGCGGCACGGTTAGACATTGCAAAAGATTCAGCACTGCCACCAGTTGTACCAGCACCTTGACTTGGCTGGTTGTTACCCGCACGGGTTTCATTGCTAATCGGGATACCATCTACAACAAAGAGTGGTTGGCTATTACCGCTTGGTGAGAGCGACGACACACCGCGAATAATAATCTGAGCACCTGCACCAACACCACCACCACTATTATTGATAGTTACACCTGCCAAACGTCCTTGCAATCCTGCGACGATGTTGGGCTGGTTATTTTGCATAATTTCCTGTGCTGATAATTCCTGTACCGCATATCCCAGCGCCTTTTTCTCCTGCTTCACACCGAATGCCGTAACGACGACATCATCAAGGGCTTTGGCATCGAGGTCTAAGCGAACATCAATCGTCGTGCGGTCGCCGATGGCAACTTCACGCAGCACGTAACCAACAGAACTAAACACAAGCGTTGTCGCACCTTCAGGCAACGTAATTTTATACTGCCCTCGCGCATCCGAAAATGCACCTACTTTTGCGCCTTTGACGACAATACGCGCCCCGCGAAGAGGTCCGCCGTCGTCTGCTGAGGTGATACGACCGGAAACGGTCTTTTGTGCAAACGCCGTTACGCTTGCCAGCACAAACACCGCCGATACAAAACCAAGAAACAATCGTTTCATCTGGAATACCTTTGGAATGAGTTAGTGAAAAATGAATTGGGAAATCGAATGAATAACTTGGCAAAAGAAAATGTTGCAGAACACATCAAGTAAAGTACACTAAAGTATTTGTCGCTGCGAAATATAGCGCGAAATCCTCACAGTTACAAGCACTTTAACAAGAGAACTAAAAATCTTTCTTTTGCTGAAGACTTTGGAGTTGGCTCAGGAAATGTGTAAACTTAGCTTGTTACTTTTCCCTTACAACTATGAATGAACATCGGCTCTATATCATGCTTGGTATCTTGTTCTTGGTACTTGGCGCACTTTTTATCCGGCGCTCCGACAATGTTGGGGCGGCAGTATTTATACTGTCCGGAATTGGTATCATTATCAATGGCGCACGAGCATTGAAAAAAGGACTTCAACCTTCCTACAGCCCAAAATTAATGCTGCTCCGCCAAGGATTATTACTCTTGGCTATTGCACTGACAATTGTGGTAATTTTTCTACAAGAACGCAGTTAGTTCGGTAATCATCTCATAGACAAAACGGGACAAAAAGCAAGTGCCGGAAAGCATGATGCCTCTTTGTCCCGTTATCAACAGTTATTTTTAGTGTCGAGTTTTCACACCCCACAATAAACACTTATCCGTCGATCACCACAATCAAATACCGCGAAGTCTGCCAAAACTTTTTCGGGTCGGTAATCGTAATTTTTTTCTTGTCTTCTGACACTTTCATATACTGTAAATTGTGCGTCGAAACAACCTCATTAAACGTTCCCGGCAAGCCGATTTCCGTTTGGCGCGTGATGTTAATAGCCGTAAAAGCGCTTAAATTCAGGTCTTCATTCGGCACACGTTTTCCACCAAAGATGCCCAGTACTGCGCCTTTTTTGTCAATAATCTTGTTGGATTCCAGAAAACTTTGCGTACCGATGACATAGTAACACGTATTTGATTCTTCAGTCAACACAGACACTTGGTCATTTAAGGCTGCCCGCTCTTCGGTCAAAGAGGCTACCTTACCGGAAAGTTCTGCTACCTTCGTATTCAAATTCCCAATTTCTTCTTTTTGCGTTTGAATAATCACATTCAAATCCGCAATGACCTGTTCATAGCTGGCAATTTGATTCGCAAACTTAGTATTGCTTTTTTTCAATTCCGAAATGCGCGATTGATTGTCCTTCAATCGCCTCTCATTATCCGACATTTTTTTCGCTAAAAGTTGAATTTTCTTCGTGATTTCTTGGCGATAATCCGGCGACTTTTGCTCGACACCGCGCGAATTTAATTCTCCGGAAAGCGAAGACAGTTCCGTGTAAACTTCACTGATAAACTTCGTGGTCTCCACAACCTCGTTAAACAAACTGTCTTTTTCACTGGCAGTAATCGTTAAACGGCGTACTTCCTCGGCGAGTTCTTCGCGGGATTTGCTCGAAAGTTGCGGATCGTCAATAGGCTCATCGTCGCGTTTGCCTCTTGTACAATCCGCAAGCCCTACAACCAGTGTCAGAACAAGCATTCCGGCAAAAAGACGAAGCAAAGAAAAAGGTGGTCGCTTCATTGATGCTGTTAAAAAGTTAAACAAGATGGAATATATTCGTCACGAATAGCATGAATAGGTTTAAGAATAAAGAGACGCTTTCGGGCAATACGAAACTCTATCTCCTTTCGTCGTTTTTCTGTCCTTATGACGCGCTAGACGACGACATAACACTGACAGGAGGTACCTGCGGAGTAAAACGACGGATCAAGATAATTGCACCGACGAATATTACCGCACCGATACTGAGCAACAGCAGCCCACGTCCAATTGAAAAGCCGAATGGTGACATTTCCAGACCTTGACCGGGCGCATACAGTGCCACAATCGCAATAGCATTACTCAAAAAGTGAGCAACAATCGGGAGTGCTAAACTCTGTGTATAATATGCCAAAAATCCCAGATATGCGCCAATCAAAATAAGAGGGACAAGAGATAACGGGTTAAAATGTAAAATACCGAAAAGAATTGCTGTGATGACAATTGCCCGTCGGACAGGATATACAGACTCAAGCGAGCGCTGAAGCACTCCACGAAACAGGACTTCTTCCGCAAAAGCAGGGACAACAGCACCAATCAAAAGCGCGCGTACAGCTTCAAACGGCGTTGTTCCGGCAAATGAGGTACGATAGAACTGTTCGACCATATCCGACCACATCCGCAATTGCTGATATACAGGCAGAAAAAATGACGGTACCAAACGCTCTTGAACAGTAATAAAGCCTGCGTCGAAAATTTGAATTCCAAACACACCAACTAAGCCTAACAACCACTGAGCAGCACTCACTTGACCGCCGGAACGCATCAAACCTTGCACTTTAAGCGGAGAATATCGCATCACCAGAATTGCCGGAATCAGCATAAATAGAACTTGACCTAAGCCTTGTAACACTGTTTCAAATGCAGCAGAGCGGTTTCGCGCCAAAGAGTGCAAGGCGCCACCGGCAAATTGATACATCAAATAAATACTTACCACCGCTGCAAAACCATACTTCGCATGAGCAAAAGGTTCATCACTGTCTTTATCAGAAGATAATTGTTCCTCGATATTTGGCAACTCAGCAAAAAATCTATTCGTCGTTGACTCTTGTATCGAAGAATTATCATCTGTTTTTTCAGAAAGTATTTCTTGAGAAGATCTGTTCTCAGAGAATGTTGATATATCCTCAGAAGGCTTATAGGTAGAAGAGCGTATCTCGTCCGCAGACTGCTCTTCACCTTCGCGAGCATTCTTAATCCGTGCCTCAGATTGCATTTCCAATTCAGAATTTACGTCTCCATTCGGATTGCCACGCTTGTCGCTGACAGTATCACTAATGGTATTATTGGGCTTGCTATCAGTGATGTTTGTCTCACTAGTCTTAGGTTGCGGCACATCGCCCCCTGAATTAGATAGAGATTCAGGGTGTTCGTCTTGTGAGAAAAAAATATTGTCTGGGGGTTGTTGATTCATGCCGGGCAAGAGCATTACGCATCATAAAGAAAAATGCGTCGTGAAACGGTATCAAATGTTCATCCCAATTTACACAGCATTCGGCGCGACTGCAAGGAGTTTTTTTGACAAGAACGAGAAAATCGACTCGAATGTATTTGCCAAACAACCATCTCTGTTTTTGGGAACAATCTAGTCAAAAATATTTTTTTGGACAGCAGTAAAATTCTTCCTAAATTTGCTGTTCTATAAAAAAATTACTGCTCCTGCTTTTCATCGCAATATCTTCAAAACACTTACGTTCTTCGGAAACGGCGTTTTAGCGTTGCAAAAGAAAAGCTGTTTTTCTTCAAACATCCGAAGGAGTTCTAGGTTCAATGAATCCTAAACGCACTTACGAAACGACGTTTATCGTCAATGCGTCTCTTGAAGACGCAAATATTGAGGTGATTATCAACAATACCGTTGATTTCATCGAAAACAACGGTGGTACAATTACGACCAAAGACAAATGGGGTCGCCGCCGCCTTGCATATCCAATTCAAAAAAAGCACAACGGTTTCTACGTATACCTCATGTATGATGCACCGGCAACGCTTTTACCACAATTAGAGCGCTATTTCCAACTCGAAGAAAATGTTTTGCGCCATTTATCGCTTAAAATGAGCGGGCACGCTATTGAATTCCGTAAACAATTTTTGCAAAACCGCTCGGAGCGTATGATGGATACGCCATCTACTCCGGCGGCAAGCACTGAAGCCGCGCCAGAAGAAGAAGTTGCGGCAGCATAATCTCTCACTCCACCCGAACACTATTTTCTTTTGAAGGACGAAGACCATGAAAATTATTCTCCGTGAAAATGTTGAGCATCTGGGCGCAGTGGGCGAAATTGTGAACGTCCGCGACGGATATGCTCGTAACTTCCTGATTCCACGAGGTTTCGCATATTATGCTTCGCCAAAGGCTATTCGTATTCTCGAAGGCGAGAAAAAGCAATACGAAGCCCGTATGTCGAAACTCAAAACCGAAGCAGAACTTATCGCTGCCAGACTTGCTGAAACGCAAGTTTCTATACCAATGCAAGTTGGCGAAGAAGGCCGTCTTTTCGGCAGCGTAACCAATCAAATGATTGCGCAAGAACTCGCTGACAAAGGCTTCAACATTGACCGCCGCACGATTATTCTGGATGACCCGATTAAATCCATCGGCGAATTTGAAGTCAAAATCAAATTGCACCCTGAAGTTCACGCACCACTCAAAGTCTGGGTTACAAGCGCTGCATAAGTCGCTTCCATACTCGCTTCTCAGCGAAGCATGACAAAAGTTTACAAGGCACGTTACCGAATTTTGGTAATGTGCCTTGTTTTTTACGGAGCTTGAAAACCCTTACGTTACAGGGAACGCTACCGCAAAAGTGATTGTTTAAGGATGATGTACCAAGCACCATTCCTTGCGTACAGGACTATCACCGCACTATTTCTTTACGACATTCCCCTTCAAACGACATGGATTCTGTCATTGTTTTTTGGTTTCGCCGCGATTTACGCCTACACGACAATGCGGGGCTGTACCACGCTCTGAAAACCGCTCAAGAACAAGGCTTGCGCGTTCTTCCCCTGTTCATTTTCGATAAAGCAATTCTTGACCATCTCCCCGATAAACGCGACCGCCGCGTTGAATTTATTCACCATACGCTGCATGGAATCAATAGCAGCCTCAAGCCGCATCAATCCTCGCTTGTGGTACGCTATGGTTTTCCGTTAGAAATTTGGCAGGAACTCCTTCAACAGTACAGTATCAAAGCGGTTTTCACCAATCACGATTATGAACCCTACGCAACCGAGCGAGATACCACTATCAGTAATCTTCTTGCCTCACACGGCATCGGTTTTCATACCTTCAAAGACCAGTCAATTTTCGAGAAAGCAGAAATCCTGACGGGCGAAAACCACCCTTATACAGTCTTTACGCCTTACAGTCGGAAATGGAAAGCGCTTCTCGCCGAATCGCATACTCAGAGCTATCCCACAGAACATTTTGCCAATACTTTTACGCAGTTCCCCGCTTCCCTCGAAGTCCCTGACCTTTCCTCAATGGGATTTGAAGCACTCGGCGAGCCATTTCCGGCAAAATTGTTACCCACCGACATTATCCGTCACTACGACCAAACCCGCAATTTTCCTGCTGAGCACGGAACAACGCGCCTTTCCGTGCATCTGCGCTTTGGTACAATAAGCATTCGGGAATGTGTGCGAGCAGCACGGGAACTTAATGAAACATGGTTGAATGAACTGATTTGGCGGGATTTTTATATGCAAATCCTCTGGCATTTCCCCCGCATTGTACAAGAATCCTTCAAACCGGATTATGAGCGCATCCAATGGCGAAACAATGAGCATGATTTCCGGCGCTGGCGCGAAGGTACGACGGGATACCCGATTGTTGATGCGGGAATGCGTGAACTGAACAGCACGGGATATATGCACAACCGAGTCCGCATGATAACGGCATCGTTTTTAACGAAACATTTGCTCATTGACTGGCGTTGGGGAGAGCGGTATTTCGCAGAAAAGTTACTTGATTTCGACCTTGCGGCAAACAACGGCGGCTGGCAGTGGGCAGCAGGAACAGGCTGCGACGCAGCACCGTATTTTCGCGTGTTTAATCCCGAAGCACAAACAGAAAAATTCGACCCCAAACATGAGTACATTAAGCGTTGGGTGCCGGAATTTGGCACAAGTGCCTATCCAAAGCCGATAGTCGAACATAAATTCGCACGAGAACGTGCTTTATCTACATACAAACAAGCGCTCAAGCCATCATACGAAGGCGAGGCAACAGCAGCAAAGCAACAGGAAGAATTATTTGGCAACTAAAAACCCACGCTGAAACACGCCCCGAGGCGTTGTCATCCGCAAAATATACAAACCACTTGGGAGGTTTCCAGCCGGACGATAAACAAAGGTGTAGCGCCCTTGTCGGCGAAATTCCGACGGATACTCACGAACAACATTTCCCTGCGAAGTAATAATTTCAAAACCGACTGCACCCGATTCTGCAACGGTGTACGGAAACATAGTGCCATCAGCAGCCACAGGATTGGGATAGTTTTGCCCGATACCGTCAGCAAACTGCCCAGCGACAAGCGGCACTCCACGCAAAGCTATTGACGCAGGTCGTGGCGGGGTGAAAAATGGTATAACACGCCCGTTTACTACCACTGAATCAATATTGACAAATGTAACGGCATCCGGTCCGGCAAGCGTGAGAATCTCCACCACAGCAAGCGTTACAGGAACATCGGACAAAGCCGGAAGTGTGCTTGGCATCGGGCAAGAAACTCTGACAGCAGCATTATTAAGATTCACAAATTGACTGTCAATTTGCGGAAAAGCGCATTGCATCACGCTTGTACCACCGCCAATTGCACGCTGCACGGCAATAGAGGAAGGAGCAAAACGCAAAGTAAAACGCAAGGATTCAATTTGCGTGGGTGCTTGACGAAATGCAACTCGAATGGGCAAACGCAGCACTGCTCCTCGCTGAACGATTGTATCAGCAAGTTGAGCAGTAACTTGAGGTTGCTGTGCCAATAAGGATAAGCGACCTGCCGGAATCATGAGCAAACCTATCGCAATACCAAAAATGATGCAGGGAACAATACGGTGCATGATGTCAAAAGAAATGGTTAAAAGAGACGTTGCAAAGATACGCCTCAAACGTGGGATATGCAAGCAATGCGCCTTTTTGTGCATTGCAAAGCATCAGCAAACAACTGACTAAGCTTTATATGATGCGGTCTTTGAAGCGCTGATACAAATACGAAACCAGCATCAAAACCACTCCCAAACCGATAAATGAGCCGATTCGATACGGGGTCGTGAGATAGGACAAATCATACAGAAAAATTTTCAGTATCGCAACACCGGCTAATCCCAACGCAACAAGCCGTACAATCCGAATGCGCCTTGCAAACCCCACCGCCATCAAGACCGCCGCATATAAAAGCCATACGAGCGAGATGGCAAGTTGCTTCGCATTTTCCAGTCCGGAAATCTTCTCAACAATGACCGCATTTACTTGAATTGCCTCCGGGAGCGCATACAGTCTCATAATTTGGCTATGAAAAGCATCCGAAGCCTCACCGGAAAGCAGCGTAAAAACAAGGAAGAACCCACTTCCACCCAAAACAGGGCGAACAAAAGGAGTAATTTTCGCAGAGAGCGTCGTATTGCTCGCATCATACACAAACCACAAAGCAATCGCCGTTCCCAACGCTATCAATAACGAAATCACGCGAACATTAAGCAATAACGACCATTGAATAGCAGGCTCGTAAGCAAAGCCGTTGATAATCAACGTTGCAGACATGAGCAGCAGCAACACTCCACCACCCCACAAAGGCTCACGCCAAGAACGCCACTGCGCTATCCCGGTCAACAGCAATGCCACCAAACTGTTCACCGCCGCAAACCCCATTCTGTACCAATACGGATTGCGTCCGATATGCTCCGCTTCACACCACAGTTCATATTGACTACACTCATACACAAACAAAAATATCAACGCCAGAGTGAACCCCAATCGCAAAAGGCTGAATTGCTTTATTGCATCGGAAAAATAATTTTGCAACAAAAAGAAATTCGTTTGCTCTAACCTCATCAAACGCTCTTCCAAAAGCGCTCCAATGAAGAAAGCGGCGGCGATAACGATATGCAATTGCCCCCGTATGCCGATAAAATCTACTTTGGGAGGATACTCTTGCACACTGCCCTGCACAATATAAAACATACCAAATGTCAAAAAGCTCAACACTACTCCTGCAAATCCTACAAAACCATGCTTCCAGCGCAATCCCGCCCAAAGCAAAAAGACAAACTCGACCGACCAAACCATGAGTGTATATTCGTCATTAAACTGTTGAGCAGTTGCAAAGACCATTTGCACAATCGCAGTCAGCGTATAACGCATAAAGGCAAAGGTGTGTTCGGGCTTGCGCAGGCGTATGATTTGCCCTGCCACAAAGTACACCGCACCGTAACAAAGACTTACAAGCGGCATCCAGCGAGGATATGCGTCATAAATGAGCGCAAAAAGGGCAGTATAAGACAAACTTGAATTCAAAAAAGAATCAATCCGCCACCACCAAACATCAGTAATGGAGCGCCCGCTTACGGCACGATAAAAATCCACACCGAAAAATATTGCCCAAAACAATACGGCAAAGCCCACTGTCATCCCAAAATGCTCCATCGTCGTGTACGCATTACTGTACCACAAGCCGCAGATACTATATGTCGCTAAAAAACTGAGTGGCTTCACGACAAACCAATCATCTCTCCGCAAAACCAATAACAACATTCCCAAAGAGAGAATTGTCAAATAGCTCATCAAACCAAATGGGTTCGGCTGCTCACTATGAATCAGGAGCGGTGTACAATACCCACCGAACCATGATAAAAGCGCTATGGCAAGAGCGTTATACCGCAAAGCTAGCACAAAACCTATCACCGTAACACCAATCATTCCGGCAAATGCTTGAAGGATAGGCACAAGATGATAAAAATTATAGGCGGCATAGACCGATAAATACAGCGTCCCTATACCCGCACCCGTCAGTCCTTGCGCGAATATCGGCAGTTTTTTTGATTGCAAACGCTCCCCGAAAAGCAGAAGCAATCCACCCGCAATAACGCCTAAAAGAACCCGCACTGGCTCACTAATCAAGTCGTTATCAAAGGCATATTTCAGGAAAAATCCCATTCCAATAACAATTGCAGCAGCACCAATCCTATTGAACAACCTGCCGCCAATAAGCGCTTCCCATTCAGTTTTTGTCTTTGGCGATGAAATTGTTTGTTTTGTTGCACTTATGTTCTCTGTACTTGACGACACTTGCTCCTGTGCGATATTCACTGAAGGAGTTATCGTCTTTTCCACTTGGAGATTAGGCTCACTTTCACCCGCAGGTGGAGAAGATTGCTCAAAAACTTGAGCAGAAAGAGGCTCTGAAGAATGATATTCCGAAGGATGAGCGGCTGATTGCGCTTCGGTGCGAAGCGTTTCGAGGTCAATGAGCGTTGCGAGTTGATGCGCGGGAATACTTTTGGAGACAGGAACATTTTCGGACGCGATAACCGTTTTTTTCTCCAAAATATCAAAGCGTTGCCGAAGGATTTGCATTTCTCGCTCTAAACGGCGTGTTCTGCTGATATTAGCCATAAGCGCCCAAAGTGGCGCAATTACGACTGCTAACCCGATAAGCCCAAAGAACAGTTCTTCCATATCGTTTTACCCCCAAACAATCAATAGTGAAACTCAAGATACGCTTGTATTAAGCGTCATTTTGCTTTGCTTCAAGACCCCAATAATACAAAAAATGACTAAGACGCTGCACAAAAAAAGCAGATGCCCATTCGGCGACAATGCGCCGGAGACATCTGCTGCTTCAAATACTCGTAGAACAATACTTTCAAAAGCACTAACTACGCCCTCCCGTTGCCTTTACCGACCACCGACAATACTTCCAGAACCCGTGATATTGCGGCGCACTGTTCCGGGATTACCAAAATAGATAATACTTCCCGAACCGGAAATCGTTCCATCCAGCGTCTGAGCTACTTGTACCGTGATATTACCAGAACCACTGATATTCGCCGTAACGGTCTGCGCAGCAGCATTACGAGCTTCCACATTTCCGCTACCACTGACGGTATAGCGCGAAGAATTCATTTGCCCGTTGACGGTCATATTACCCGAACCACTAATCAAGCCGGAAAAATTTTGGGTATCCACGCCTGTGACCACCATGTTACCCGAACCAATAATCTCTGCATTGGAAAGCATATCTGTGCTTGTTTTAATTTTCAGCTGGCGAGGCGAAATGCTCACGCGATTGGTGCTAATGGTCAAAACACCATTACGCACTTCCGTTGTAACATACGGAAGAATATTTTCATCGCCGGTGATTTCTAGTGTGGGTGACTGTTTACAGGTAATTTCAATATCTGCACCAATGGTATTAACAATCCCGCTATATGTGCTGACTGTTCTGGTCTCGGTTTTTGACACGCCATTCCCGATGATATTATCAAAACCTGTAACGTTAATAACACAACTGCTTAACGAAAGTGTCAGAGCAATAACGGCAACAGTCGTTCGGAGGAGGTTTAATGCGGTTTTCATACAATTCCTAGAGAGAAAAATGAGAAAGTATTTTTTGCTATTCATAAGGAAAAAGCCTCGACCAATATTTTGGTTACAAACTTTTTTGACATTTTTTTAGAAAGCAGTGCTAAGAGTAATTCTTGCAGAGACGACACCTGATTCTTCGATCAACGAAAACGTGTGTCGCTCCGGGAATAAGACTTGAAGCCGTTCCCGGATATTCCGCATACCTGTCCCCGTACCTTCTGGCTTTGTAGTGTGGTCGGGAATTTTCAAAGAACCGGAATTACGCACTTCGAGATACAACACTTTCGAGGCAGTTTCATTCCGTACCTCCGCATGAATAGAGATTTCAAGAGGCATTTTACTGGTACGCATACCGTATTTAACAGCATTTTCTACCAATGGTTGTAAGACGAACCCCGGAACATAATAATTATCTGCTTCAGATGTCGTTTCAATACTGACCTGCAAACGCTCTTCAAATCGTACTTTCTCAATCTCCAGATAACTTTGCACGGCTTTAATTTCCTCTGAAAGTGGTACAGTGGGAAGCCCCGCGGGTTGTAGAGCATACCGTAAATATGCCATCAAGGTTCTGAGCGCTCGCACGGCATGATGTTTATCCTCCTGAACAAGGTCGCTAATAGAAATGAGGGCATTAAACAAAAAATGAGGATTAAGTTGATAACGCAACATTTCAAGTTGTGCAGTACGTGTTTGCTCCGCAAGTTGAGCATTATGAGCATTCAACATAGTATTTAAGCGCTCTACTTCTTGTGAACGTTCCTCCGTATGACGTTTTTGCTGTTCTAAATTGTGCATGGAATCCGTCAATTGCGCTGTTCGTTCCTCGACAAGCCGCTTCAATTCTTCATTACGCAGACGAAGCCGACGTACACGCCAGCGAAAACCGCCAACTGAGCCGCCAACGGCAATCACTCCCATAAGCGCGTAAAACCAACGTGTTCGCCAAAACGGAGGATGTACAATCACTCGCAAAGCGCATCCTGTCTCATTCCAAAGCCCGTCGTTATTACAAGCAATGACACGAAATGTATATTCTCCGCCGTCAAGATTCGTGTACACCGCTTCATTCTTTGTGCCTGCGTCAATCCACGATTTATCAAAACCTTCCAATTTGTACCTATACCGATTTTTTTCCGGCGCAGAAAAGTTAAGTGCAGCAAATTCAAATGTAATAAAGTTATCTGTGTAAGAAAGTTCGATAGACTCCGCTTCGCTGATAGAAACAGGCAATATAGCAGGTGCATTAAATTTTTTCAGTCCCGTCATCACCACCGGAGGAATATATCCGTTATCATGAATGGAATCGGGATGAAAGCGCACAAAACCTACACTTGTACCGAAATATATGGTACCATCACGCCCTTGACAATACGCACGGGAGCTAAACTGTTCCGGCTCGGCATCATTTTTTATCATCGAAATACCCAAACCGTCACTTACATCGTAGTAATGCGCTTTTTCAGCACGGGGCATAAACTTGGTAATCGTATTACTGCCCATAATCCAGATATTTCCCTGTTTGTCCCCCAAAACTGCTGACAAAACCTCATTCGGCAAGCCGTGCTGTACACCATACCGAGTAAAGACCTGGCTGCGTCGGTCAAATTTATCCAAACCGGCATCAGTCGTAATCCACAGTGTTCCGTCGGAAAGTTCGCATACGCTGGAAACAGCATTGCTACTCAGTGAGCGGGTATTTGTCGGATTATGCAAGTGCCGCGTAAAGGCTTGAATAGTTGGGTGAAAGGCATTCAATCCGTCCTCATATGTACCAATCCACAACGTTCCGTCAGCAATAAAGCGGTCTTCCGTAATAGTGCTGATGCTGTTACTACTCAAGGTCGAGATTTGTTGCGGGTTTGAACGATAATGCGCAAAGGTCTCTGTTGCGCGATCAAGAAGGTTCAAACCGTTAATCCACGTGCCAATCCACAAGCGCCCTCGACGGTCTTCATAGATACACGAGATATTATCACTGCTCAGGCTTGTAGAATCCTTCACACTATGCCGAAATGCCCTAAAACGCTGCGTTGTGCGGTCAAAGACATTCAACCCGCCCGCCGTCGTTCCAATCCACAGCGTTCCAAAACGGTCTTCGTATATTGAGGAAATAGTATTACTGGAAATTGAAGTTTTATCGCGTTTGTCGTGTTGAAATCGTTTCCAAGTCCCTGCTTGAGGAATGTAACGAAAAAGCCCTTGCTCTGTACCAATCCACAAATGACGCTCTGAATCTTCATAAATGCACAAGGTTAAAAATGCTTTTTTATCAGGAAGCGAGGAAACATTAGGACGAAAAGGCATAAATTTCTGCAAAGAACGGTCTAGTTTGTATATTGCACCGTCAGTCGCACCTAACCAAAGAATCCCTTGCTTATCCTCGAAAATACTTGTAAAAAACCGCCCACCGGCAAACTCATTCGCATAATGACGCTTTTGTGAGGTGTCTGCGCCGATTGAAAACAACCCTCCACCCGCAGTAGCGCACCAAATCAGCCCGGAACGCTCTTGACACAGCGCAATAATTCGACTTTGCCCTCGCAAGAGCAATTCACTCCCTGCTTCATTCATGCGGTAGAGCTCTCCGCTACTTGTCCCAACAAGAAGACACTCACGCCCGGCAATCATACTCTGTGCAAGAGCAACTACCTCAGGTTGAGTATTGGTGGGCGTTAGCGGTAGTAAACGAAATATCTTCGTTTGCGGTTCGAATATTTCTACTCCCTGTGAAGTACCGAGAAACATTTTACCGTTATTACCAAGTAAAGCAGTGTTAATGCGGCTTTGCGGATGGTTGTAGATCACTTTGTGAGAAATGTTCTCCAGAGAATTTTCTCTACACAGCCACACTCCCCCCTGTTTGTCACTCAATAATGCTGTAACAAACTGCAATGCCGTTGTATCCTGCGCATAAGGAATAATACGGTCGTGCAGGCGGTCAAAGCGAAAACAATTTTTGCTATTGCTAAGCCAGAGTGTGCCGTCACTATCTTGACAGATAGTATTAACAGCATTGTTAAGATTACCTTTGTCAGCATTGATGCTGTATAGCACAAAATTCCGCCCGTCGTAACGGTGAATACCGTTTTCATCGGCAAACCACAAGAAACCACGCTTATCTTGAATAATCTGTGAAATAGCGCTTTGCGGGGCTTCGGCATGAGAAGCAATGCGCTGAAATTCTTGTGCGGAAACAGAAGATGCAAAGAAAAATCCGATTGAGAAGAAAACTATACTGATAACATTGCCAACAGCTTTTATGCTGCTGGAAACATTTATCGCACAGAAAAATCCTGCACAGAAAAATCCTGCACAGGCAAGAATATCTGTGCTACGGCAGTAATCTTGTGCTAAGGGTTTCACGACAATTCAAGAATTTTTTCGCAAAGTTCACCAAAGTCCATCCCAAGCGCCGCAGCGGCTTTCGGTACAAGACTTGTTCCGGTCATACCCGGCAAAGTATTCACTTCCAAGCAAAAGGCTTGAAATTCATCATTCAAACGAAAATCTACACGGCTATACGCCCTGCATCCAAGCGCTTCATGGGCTGACAACGCGAGTTGTGAGACAAAATCTTCGACATCTAATGGCAATTCCGCAGGACAAATGTATTCGGTTCGTCCTTTGGTGTATTTATGAGCATAGTCGTAGAAGCCCGTATCTGTGCGGATTTCAATAATTGGCAGAGCATCTTCACCCAACACAGCAACCGTTAATTCACGCCCTTCAATAAACTGCTCGACGAGGATTGTTTCACCCCATTTTGCGGCTTCTTGAATGCCTCGCTGAATCTCATCCACATTGCCGTTTGGCACAATCGTAATCCCAACGGTTGAGCCTTCGGTATCGGGCTTAATCACAACGCCTTCGCCGAGTTCTGAGCGAATATCGTCCGCAAGGTCATAATCTACGCCCTTTTCACGAATACTTGCTGCCGAAAGCGTGATAAATGCAGGCGTTGGAATACCGACACTTTGGAAAATGCGCTTAGAAGCAAGTTTACTCATAGCAATAGTGCTGGAAAGCATAGTGCTGCCGGTATAAGGAATACCGTGCATATCCAGCAGTGCTTGAATGTAACCATCTTCGCCATATTTGCCGTGCAACGCTAAAAACACTTTATCAATTCCTCGCAAATGTGATGATTGCACACACTCGACAAGGCTTTTCGGCGAAAATGAAGCTAACTCTTCCGCGCTCGGCTCTTTTCCGGCATCGGATTGAAATGTGGCGAGGTCAATCAATCCCGAAGCACCTTTTGCGGGGTCCAGCGCAACAACGCTGTGTCCGCGTGAAATAAGGGCTTCTGCAACGGCTTTACCACTGGCAAATGAAACGTTACGCTCGGCGGAAATTCCGCCCATCAAAACAGCAATATTCATAAAAAAAACAGCAATGATGAGAAAAAGCGAGAGCGACAATCAGCAGAATCATTTTTGCTGACTACTGCACCAAAGATACGAAAATTCACGCATTATCACTTTGACTTCGAGGCATGAAAGGAATTTTTCGTCTCATTTTGAGAGTATTCGCAGCATCTTTTGTGGAAAACTCGTTTTTCTGGGGATATTTTGATTTGTGTAGGAATCTTCTTCGTCGTAATTTCCTTTCTGGTTACTTTTCGCATAATTGCTGCATTTTGAAACAGATACACATTCACTCAAGCGCTCCTGTATGCGCTTTCTTTGTACGTCTGCATGATTTCACCTTGGGAAACGCTTGACCGCACAACCGTAGCAGAACTCAAAATTTTCACTGCGGCACTTGTTCGGCGCAAGCACCCTAAGACCAACGCTATCGGCACATTCACCGTTTTGGATTCTGCGGAATGGGTAAATATTATCCCGATTACGCCAGAAAACAACGTCGTAATGATTCGCCAGTACAGACACGGTACAGACAGTATCACGCTGGAAGTACCGGGCGGTTTGGTGGAGCATGACGAAAACCCTGCTGAAGCAGGCATGAGAGAATGTCGGGAAGAAACAGGGTACGCGGCATCAGAAACCGCAGTATTTCTTGGTTCAACAGAACCCAATCCTGCATTTATGAACAATTGCTGTCATTCGTATCTGTGGCATAATTGCTCGTTGCAATATGCACAAGCCTTTGATCAATTTGAAGACATTGAAGTCGAACTTGTTCCGTTGAGGGCAATTCCTGAACTTATTCGCCAAGGCACAATCAGGCATTCTCTCACGCTCACGGCGTTCTTCTTTTATCATCTGCATTCCAATATTTTTTGATTTTCATTCTATCTCTATGGCACGTGTAATCGCCGTTGCAAATCAAAAAGGCGGTGTCGGCAAGACTACAACAGCCGTTAATCTTTCCGCCTCCTTTGCCGCAGCCGAGCAACCGACCTTGCTCATTGATATTGACCCACAAGCAAATGCCTCCAATGGTTTGGGAATTAAAACCCGCGACTTGGAAAAAACCGTCTATGAGGTTATCGTGGGAACGACACCCGTGAACGAGGCAATTGTTCATTCCGAAATGCCGCATCTGGACGTGCTTCCTTCGCATATCAACTTGGTTGGTGCGGAAATTGAGATTGTAGATGTCAAAAACCGTGAACGCCTGCTTGCAGAGCGCATCAATGCTGTCCGCGACAAATACAAATTTGTGGTTATTGATTGCCCACCCTCGCTGGGACTTTTGACGTTGAATGCACTCACAGCAGCAGATTCTATCCTCGTTCCGGTACAATGCGAATACTATGCACTGGAAGGTTTGGGACAACTGTTGAACACTATTTCCATTGTTCGTAAGCATCTGAATCCGCGCTTGGAAATTGAAGGTGTCCTTTTGACAATGTATGACAATCGCTTACGCCTTTCCAATCAAGTTGTGCAAGAAGTGACGCGGCATTTAGGCGAAAAAGTCTGTAAAACGATTATCGGACGCAATGTACGTCTTGCAGAAGCTCCCAGCCACGGCAAACCTGTGATTCTTTACGATGCACTCTCTATCGGCGCAAAGCACTACTTAGATTTGGCTCAGGAAATTCTTGACCGTGAAAAACTCCGCTTGACAGGCAAAAACGGCTCACAAACCGAGACAGGTGCGGTTGTCGAAGCAGCCGGAGCAGCAGTCTCAGCCGTAGCCTCAGCAATGCAAGAGCCGGTTAAATAATTCCCATCTTCAGACGTTTCTCCGTTCAAGACATTCACGTACTTCATTTCACACACAGTATGGCAAAACGCGCTATTTCTCTTGGCAAAGGCTTAGATGCTCTTCTTCCCTCAAGTTTCAGTATTGAGCCGCCGGATGCCGCTAAACCCGATGACGGTCAGTCAGTAGGCGTTATCGCTATGATTGATGTGAAGCGAGTGCGCCCCAATCCAATGCAGCCCCGTCAGGATTTTGACCGCGAAGCCTTAGAAGATTTGAAAAAATCCATCAAGGAAAAAGGCGTTATTCAGCCAATTACCGTGCGCCGCATGGACAATGGGTACGAGATTATTGCTGGAGAACGCCGCGTCAGGGCATCTACCGAAGTGGGATTACAGACGATTCCCGCATACATCTTGGATGTCGAAACGGATGCAGATATGCTTGAATTGGCTCTTATTGAGAACGTTCAGCGTGAAAATTTGAATCCGGTGGAAGTGGCACTCGGCTACAAACGTCTGATGGAAGAATGTCATTTGACGCAGGAAGAAGTCTCGAAAAAAGTCGGCAAAGACCGTACAACCATTACCAATTTTCTCCGCCTGCTCCGCCTTCCGGCAACAATTCAAGAATCACTTCGCACTAAAACATTGTCAATGGGTCATGCCCGTGCTATTTTGGCTGTTACTGATGAACGCAAGCAAATAAGCGTCTTTGAGCAGGTTCGCGCCCAAGAACTCTCGGTACGCCGCACAGAAGAAATTGTCAAAAAAGTTGAAGCCGGTGTCAGTATAGAAGAGGCATTAGCAGAAAGACCGACACAACAAACCAGCACAACCTTCAATGGCAGTATAGACCAACCTCTGTCGGAAATCAGCCCCCGCACAACTTCGGGCGGATTCGGTACCGGTTCCAAACCACCCCTTCCGGCTATCAGTACCGACGGTTTTGCTATTCCTGATGACCTCAAAGAAGAATTTACACCAACAGAAGCAGACGATTTGCCGGAAACAACAAAATCTAACGCGGAAGCGCCTGCCAAAGATCCGAATATTATTTCGTTAGAGTCAAAATTTCGTCATATTTTAGCGACACAAGTCCGCATTAAAACACGCCCCAATGCACAAAATGGCGTGATTGAAATTGATTTCTATTCGCATGATGAATTGGAGCGTTTGACGGAGTTGTTTGAGATTATCGAACGTGAGCAATACTCGTAACTACCGAAGTGCATACGATAGAAACGAGCCATGCTTTGGCATTGCTCACCCAATCTAGCTTCAGGCTGCCTTGCCGAAAGCTACCCAAAGCCACTAACTCACCTTGTGTGTTCTCATTTCACTTTATTATTTGTGTGTTATGCGTCAGCGTTTTGTAACGATTCCGCAGATGTTTCTGCAAGTAACCGACCATTTTAGCGCCCGCAATACCTCGCCCAATCGCGGCGATGCAGGAAAATACGTATATATGCGGAAAGTCGGCAAAGAGTATGTCGGAATGACCTACGACGAACTCCGCGAACTCACCGAAAATTTTGCTGCGGGATTAAAAACCCTCGGTATTGAACGAGGTGATAAAGTAGGCATTGTCTCGGAAAATCGCATAGAATGGGTTGTCTCGGACTTTGCTATTATCGGCATGGGTGGCGTTGATGTACCGATTTTTCCAACAATGACTTCTGCACAAGAGTCGTATATTTTCAACCACTGCGAAGCAAAAATTGTCATCGTCTCGAATAAATTTCAGTTGAACAAGTTAATGAAAGTGCGTTCAGAACTGACGAAAATGCAATACGTTATCGTCATGAATGATGACGTAGAGATTGACGAGCCGAATGTATTGAAGTTTGCCGATGTTGTTCACAAAGGCGCTGCGTCAATGTCTGTGGAAGAGCGCCGCGCGTGGTTCGTCAAAGAATGTACAACGTCCAACCCCGAAGACCTCATTTCGCTTATTTACACAAGCGGCACAACCGGTAATCCCAAAGGCGTAATGCTGACGAATACAAACCTTGTGAGCAATGTCGAAGGCTCTGCCGATGCGATTGACATTACCGAAAAAGACACCTTGCTGTCATTTTTACCGCTTTGCCACGCTTACGAGCGCACAACGGGCTATTACACACTCTTCGCGTGTCATTCTACCGTTGCGTTTGCGGTTTCTATTGACACCGTTGCGGAAAACATGCAGGAAGTTCGCCCGACCTATATGACTGCTGTTCCGCGCCTTTTCGAGCGGATTCAAGGACGGATTTTGACCGCGATTGAAAAAGACACCCCAGCCAAACAGCGCGTCTTTCATTGGGCAATTGGTGTAGGTAAAAAGTATATCAGTCAAAAATTTTCGGGTAAAAATCCTTCTGCTGTTTTGTCGGCACAGTACGCTCTGGCAGACCGCCTCGTCTTCGGCAAAATTCGTGAGCGCACCGGCGGACGGCTTCGCGCCTTCATTTCGGGAGGCGCTGCTCTTCCCAAAGACCTCGCAGAATTTTTCTTTGCGGCGGGAATTACCATTTTGGAAGGCTATGGCTTGACGGAATCTTCACCTGTCCTTTCAGTAACGCGGGCGGCAGCGCCGGCAGTTGGCACAGTCGGGAAGCCGCTTTTTAACGTACAAATCAAAATTGCTGAGGACGGCGAAATTTTAGCAAAAGGACCCAATGTCATGCGTGGGTATCTCCATGATGAAGAAGCGACGAAAGCAGTGATTGACGACGACGGATGGCTGCATACAGGCGATATTGGCTTGATTAACCAAGCCGGAAATCTCGTTATTACCGACCGCAAAAAGAATATTTTTGTCTCCAGTGGCGGAAAAAATATCGCTCCTCAGCCGATTGAGAACACGCTGACACAAAGCCGCTTTATTGACCAAATTGTTCTTATCGGCGACAAACGGGAATTTTGCACAGCGCTCATTGTTCCTGATTTTGAGTATCTGAAAGAATACTCTTCCATGCAGGGTTTGAGCTATCCCGACACAAAATCTATGATTGAAAGCGATGTGCTGCTGCAAGCTATTCAACGTGAAATTGATGCTTTGCAAGTAAATTTTGCCAAGTACGAGAAAGTCCGCAAATTTGCATTGATGGAGCGTGCTTTTACAGTGGATGACGGCGAAATCACGCCAAAACTGAACGTTCGCCGACACGTCATTGAAAAGAAATTTGCCGATAAAATTGAGAAAATGTACGCAGAAGCATAGGTAAGTCTGCCGTAAAAAATGTTCTGATTCTTTACCCGCTCTATCGCCTCCGCGAAATTTGTCGGACAAATTTTACTCGACAAATTTCGTTTTCCAACAATATCTTTGAACCAGCAATAGAGCGGGTTTACATTGGTGATTAGTCCTCGCATCGCTTCTCCTGCGGTGCATCCTTTTACTTTTTAAGGGTCATTATGAAATCTTTTCTGAAGGTCTCGCAAAGCCTTGTCTGGGCTTTAATGGTCGTGATAGGCTGTCGTGCAACCGTGCTGGCGCAAAATGCCGGTTCAACCCCTGTTCAAGAGCAGCGCATAACCGAACAGCGCACGGTAACGAGTGAAGATGGTAAAGTTTCGCGCACCTCTGCGGTGATTGAAACAAAGGTAGAAAATATTGCCCCACCGACACGGCATTTGATTTATGCGGCTCCGGTACGGATGATTTGGATGGCAAATTTGGGATATATGCGAGCAATTAATAACACGTTTGCCGTTGGTGGGAATCTTGAAATTCCTACCTCGACTGATGGTCGCGTCCAAGGCGGGTTTGGTTTTTCGCTCGAAGCACGATATTATCCCGGCGCAAATGGTCTGCGAGGTTTTTACCTCGCCCCCGGTTTGAATTTTCACACCCTCCAAACGCTGCATTATTCTTTCACTCCCATTACTCCGGTGATGCCTAATCCCACACCAACACCACCGAGCCAAATCACTGCAACACCGCTCTCACTGGGCGCTGTGGGCGGTTGGGTGTTTAATTGGGGTGATTTGTCGCTTGATTTGGGCTTAGGCTTCAAAACGCACCTTATCAATGGCGTAGAATCACTTTCTACGACACCCGGAGTTAGCTATTACGGCAGTGAGCGCGGTGTGTCGGCGGTTGGTTTAGATAGTTTTCGTGGTACGATGCCCGTTTTCCGCATCAATGTCGGATATTCGTGGTAAAACAGTAGAACAGACACTATGAATGCCTACACTGCTCATCTACCAACCGAATGTGACTTGACGAGCTTTGTAGGCATTTTTTCTTTCGCAAAATCCATACTCCATCCCAAATGAAGCAAACACAACATCCTCGCGCCAATTTGAATTTAATGAAATTGCTCTTTAAGCCGCACCCTTGGCACGGGATTGAAAGCGGCGAGGATGCCCCTCAGCGCGTTAATGCGTTTATCGAAATTGTGCCGTCCGATACCATTAAATATGAAGTGGATAAAGCGAGTGGATATTTGAAGGTGGACAGACCGCAGCGTTTTTCTAACATCTGCCCGGCGCTCTACGGCTTCATTCCTCAGACCTATTGCGGTGAGGAAATTGCTCGGTTTTGTATGGAAAAAACCGGACGCACCAGTATCGTCGGCGACGGCGACCCGCTTGACATCTGCGTTTTAGCGGAAAAGAACATTCCGCACGGTGATGTCATTTTGGAGGCATTGCCCATTGGTGGTTTTCGGATGCTTGACGATAACGAAGCAGACGATAAAATTATTGCCGTGATGAAAGGCGATGCGGTGTACGGCGAACTCAAGGATATTAGCGATTGCCCTGAAGATGTTATTGAACGGCTTCGACACTACTTTTTGACCTACAAAAGTATTCCCGGCAAAGGAAAAAAATCGGTCGAAATCTCTCATGTGTACGGACGCGAAGAGGCATACCAAATCATTCGCCACAGCCAAGAAGATTATTGGGCAAAATTTCCGTATTTTGAGGTCTAAATTGCTGTCCTCATTCTTCAACTCAATGTTCTGGGGACTGTGAGAAGATTCCTCTACCATCAACTTCGTGCATGAGCAAACACCAAACTATTACCATTGTTGGCGGAGGGCTTGTCGGCTCACTGTGTGCAATTTTTCTTGGAAATCGTGATTATGACGTTCATGTTTTCGACCGCAGACGCGATATGCGCTTGACCGGAGCAGAGCGCGGACGTTCCATCAATTTAGCCCTTTCCCATAGAGGTCTCAAAGCATTGGAGGCTGCCGGAGTTGCAGCCCATATCGACACTATCGGTATTCCCATGCGCGGCAGAATGATTCACAACGCCGACGGAGCAACGGTTTTTCAACCCTATGGCAAGGACGGCGAGGCAATTTATTCTGTGTCGCGCGGCGGGTTAAACGAACTGCTGCTGAATATTGCAGACCGCCATCCGCACGTTCATTTTCATTTTGAAGAACGTTGTCAGGATGTCAATGTGCATGAAGCCACTGCTGCCTTTATGCGCTCCGACGGCGCAACTCATGAAGTTCATGCTGATTGTATCATTGGTGCTGACGGAGCATATTCGGCAGTGCGCGGCGTGATGCAAAAGCAAGGACGTTTTAATTATGAGCAACTCTACTTGGAACACGGTTACAAAGAATTAACCATACCTGCAAAACCCGATGGAAACTGGGCATTAGAAAAAAATGCTCTACACATCTGGCCCCGTGGACGATATATGTTCATCGCCCTTCCAAATACGGACGGCTCTTTTACGTGTACGCTTTTTCTTCCTTTTGAAAGCAATCGTGCAGACGAGCCATCCTTTGAGGATTTACACACGGAAGAAGCTGTCATGCGGTTTTTCGGCACATCATTCCCGGATGTAGTGCAGCTTATGCCGGATTTAGCTCAGGAATTTTTTGCTAATCCCACTTCGACGCTTGTAACTGTGCGCTGTTCACCTTGGATTTATCAGGATACCGCCATGCTTATTGGTGATGCAGCACACGCAATTGTCCCATTTTACGGACAAGGGATGAATGCTGGATTTGAAGATTGTCGCATTTTCAATGAATTGCTGACGAAACACGATGATCATTGGTTGGAAACACTCCAAGAATACAATACGGTTCGCAAACCCAATAGTGATGCAATTGCGCGACTGGCAATGCAAAATTTTGTGGAGATGAGCGAGCGCGTCGCAGACCCGATGTTTTTACTCCGAAAAAAAATCGAACAGCGCTGCCATGCCCTGTACCCAAGCGCCTTTCAGCCTGTGTACTCTATGGTAACATTTTCTCACCTGCCATATGCGGATGCGCTCAAGGAGATGGAGCGCCAAGATGCCATATTTGAGAAGATTCTCAGCCTAGAACACATCCGAGAGCGATGGAATACCTCGGAAGGAGAATCCGCCGTGCAAGAGATATTGCGCTCTGCGGGTTATGCTGTATAGTTGCTTTGAACTTCATTCGCTGACACCAATACCAATAAGACGAAACTTTCCCATCCCATTTTTTTCACACATTCAAACCACTTGTTTAGTATGAATACGTTGTTTGTCCAAACCTTCCGAACGCAAGGTTTGAAAAAAGCAATGAGTATTTTCGGCATTATCGCACTTATGACCGGCTCTTTACTCAATGCTCCAATCTATGCTCAGAAAAAGAGCGCGAAATCCGCTCCGCCTGCGGCAGCACCTTCCGCCACTCCCGCAGCACAATCAGCTGCTCCGGCATCGGCAGTTGCTGCTTCTACGCCTGCAACGCTCCCAACACCGGAAAAATATACGTCGGTCGAAGGTATTACTGAGTACCGCCTGCCCAATGGCTTGCGGGTTCTTCTTTTCCCGGACCCGTCGAAACCAACGATTACCGTAAATATCACCTATTTGGTGGGTTCACGGCATGAGAATTACGGGGAAACAGGTATGGCGCACCTTTTAGAACACCTCGTGTTCAAAGGCACACCCAAACACCCGAATATTCCCGAAGAACTTACTAAACACGGCGCTCGCCCGAATGGTACGACGTGGTTAGACCGCACGAACTATTTTGAAACCTTCTCCGCAACCGACGAGAATCTCGAATGGGCGTTGGATTTGGAAGCAGACCGCATGGTAAACTCGTTCATTGCGAAAAAAGACCTTGAAAGCGAAATGACCGTGGTTCGCAATGAGTTTGAAATGGGCGAAAACAGCCCCAACAGTATTTTGGAAGAAAGAATCGTTTCAACGGCTTTTCTTTGGCATAATTACGGTAAATCCACCATCGGCTGCCGCGCTGATTTGGAAAATGTACCGATTGACCGCTTACAAGCCTTTTATCGCAATTACTACCAGCCAGATAACGCAGTTTTGCTTGTTGCGGGAAAATTTGATGAGAAAAAGGCATTAGCGCTCATTACCAAATATTTTGCTCCCATTCCCCGCCCAACCCGCGTTTTGCAAAAAACCTATACACAAGACCCAACGCAAGACGGAGAGCGCCATGTAACACTTCGTCGCACGGGTGATATTCAAATTGCAGCGGCGGCGTACCACATTTGCGCAGGAACACACCCTGATTTTCCGGCATTGGAAATCCTCAACCACATTCTTTCGGAAGATGGTACCGGTCGGCTTTACAAAGCGCTTGTTGATACAAAAAAAGCAAGCAGCGTCGGCGGATATGCTTTCCCAACTAAAGAACCCGGTTACATGTATTTCGCAACCGAAGTACGTGTACAACAGTCTCTTGATTCCGCCCGACAAATCTTCCTCGCTGTGCTAGATTCTGCGGCAAAGCAGCCCATTACCAAAGAGGATGTGGAACGTGCACGGACGGCATTGCTCAAAATTGTCAATCTGACATTAAATAGCTCTGACCGTGTTGGTTTGCAACTCAGCGAATACATGGCGCAAGGTGATTGGCGCTTATTCTTTTTGCGCCGCGACCGCATCGAAAAAGTAACCGTTGAGGATGTAAAACGTGTTGCAGCGCTTTATTTGAAGCCCTCCAATCGTACCACAGGAATATTTATCCCGACCGAAAAACCCGACCGCACGGAAATCCCCGCCACACCTGACGTAGATGCACTTGTCAAAGATTATAAAGGCAAAGAAGCAATCGCAGCTGGCGAAGCCTTCGATCCATCGCCGGACAATATCGAAGCACGCACGAAACGTGTTTTGCCGGGCGGTGATTTAGGACAACTTTCAACGGCTTTTTTGAGTAAAAAGACTCGTGGTGGCAGCGTTGCAGCCCGCATTGCTCTGCGTTTTGGTGACGAGACGAGTTTAACCAACAAAGGCACCGCACACGAAGTAACAGCACAAATGCTGCTACGCGGGACAAAATCGAAAACCCGCGAGCAAATTCAAGATGCTATCAACAGCCTTAAAGCACGCCTCAATATTTTCCCAAGCGGGCAAAGCGTTGTGGCTACTGTCGAAACAACCCGTGAAAATCTTCCCGCGTTAATGAAACTTATTGGTGAAGCCTTCCGTGAACCTACATTTGCAGAAAAAGAATTTGAATCACTCAAACAAGAAACGCTTGCAGGCTATGAATCTCAACGCTCCGAGCCTACTGCCGTTGCCGCAAACGCCATTCAAAAGCACCTTTCGCCTTACCCGAAAGGACACATTTTTGCGACGAGTTCGATTGATGAAAGTGTAGCAGATTTGAAGGCACTGACGCTTGATGAAGTAAAAAAATTCTACACTGAATTTTACGGTGCTTCTGACGCACAAATCAGTGTTGTTGGCGATTTTGACGAGGCAGAAATAGGCAAAATTGTCCGCGAAACCTTTGGTTCATGGAAAAGCCCAAAACCTTTTAAGCGCATAGAATCGAAGCGCAAAGAAGTTGAGCCGATTAATTTGAAGTTGGAAACCCCTGATAAAGCCAACGCATTTTTCATCGCGGGTTTAACAATGCCGATACGCAATGATGACCCTGATTATCCGGCGCTTGTGCTTGGTAATTATATGCTTGGTGGTGGTTTTCTGAACTCCCGCTTGGCTGTGCGCATTCGCCAAAAAGACGGTTTGAGCTACGGCGTTGGTTCACAATTTAATGCGGGTTCGCTGGATAAAGTCGGTTCGTTCAACGGATTTGCCATCTATGCACCGCAAAATCTGGAAAAGCTCGAAAAAGCCTTCAAAGAAGAAATTGAACGAGCATTGAAAGACGGCTTTACCGAAGAAGAGGTAAAATCGGCAAAATCCGGCTATTTGCAATCACAAACCGTCAATCGCTCACAAGATGCGGGTTTAGCAAGTCGCCTGAACGATTATCTGTTCATCAAGCGAACACTGCTTTGGGATAAAGATTTGGAAACTAAAATTGCAGCCCTCACGCCCGACCAAATTGCAACAGCAATGCGAAAATGGATTGATCCTGCAAAAATTAACATCGTCAAAGCAGGCGATTTTGCAAAAGCTGCAAAAGATGCTGCTACCGGTGGGAAGTAACCTTACCGATGCAATTTGCCTTCGTGTAACAACAAAGCCGCTTCAGATCATCTATTTGAAGCGGCTTTTGTGTATTGACACATTTTTTTTGTACAAGAGTGTATTTTCTGAAACTTTTCCTTTGCCTTTGCGTTTAGAAAGAAGTGTACAGAAGCAAAATATTAGATCTTTGAACTCCGGCATAATTTTTGCCCTTGTACAACTCAATCTTTTTCTTTTGTATTTTTTGCTCAAGGAATAATATCATGGAACTTTTCAAAAAAATAGCGTTAGTCGTTGGTGCTTTTGTGATTGCAGGTTTTATTTTGCGTATCATCTTTGGCATTCTCGGCGCAATTTTCTCTATCAAAGGTCTTTTGCTGATAGCAGCCGTTGGTATTCCGATTTACCTTATCGCCGAAAAGAAATTTTTGCGTTGATTGCTTGCTTGATGTGCATGTCAACATTGGTTTGGACAATTATTTGTCCGGGACGATTACTTATTGTATTTGTTTAATCACATTTTTGGTTCATCCAATCGTGAACAGCTTGAGCAAAGCGTTCTGGTGCGCCGTTGCTTGTGCGCAAATATAAGGATGGTTCAATGAGTTCCAGTTCCATCAGCGCAAATTGCTCTGCTTCGCCATAGTCGGAAAGCCGTACGACATCCACGCGTGCGTACATCGGCGTTCCGAAACGTAATTCTTTAAGTGCCTGCATCACTTTTCCTGTTTGCTCCAGAAGCGCTTCATAATGTGGCGTAGCCTCTGGCCGTGCCTCGCGAATGTCCCCCCCATGCTCTTCTTGTACACGAAAATCCCCCACAGCCGGAGTTTTGATAATGGCATGACTGAATTTCCCATTGAAATAAAATACGGAATACTCACCTTCTGTAACCACCGCTTGTAAAAATGGCTGTACCATATATGCCCGTGTTCGGAAAGCCTCGTGCAACGTTGGCAGCATGGCCGCAATGTTGTCAGGACGAACACGATAGGTATGGTCAGCATTGGCGCTGATAGTAGGTTTGACGACAAGTTCTTTGGTCTGAAGTGCTTCAAACCATAATTCTAAGGGCATATCCGAACTTGCATCTCCCCAAAGCGTCGGTACAATGCGTACTTCGGCAGATTCAAGATCGCGGAGATACGTTTTATCCATATTCCAACGCACGATTTTGAGCGGATTTTGTAAGATTGTTTTGCTCTTCGCAATGCGTTCAAGAGTTTGAAGAAAAGCATCCGGATCTTGCTGATAATCCCAAGGAGTGCGGATAAGAACGAGATTGTAATCATCCCAATCAACATCAGTGCGCCGCCAAGAGACAGGAATAATTTCCCAACCGAGCGCCTTAAAATGCGGATACGCGAGTTCATCATCAATGACAAAATCAGCGCTGTTATCCATTGTCAAGGAAGCAATTTTGAGCATAGAATCTCTCATAACAATAAAAATTTACTAATACCGGTGGCGATTTTGGTGGAACCATTCAACAACGCTGGTAATACCCTCACGAAGCGAGATTTTATGCCGCCAGCCAAGCGCATGAAGTTTGTTCACACTCATCAATTTGCGCGGAGTGCCGTCCGGCTTTGACGTGTCCCACGTAATTGTGCCCTGAAAACCAACAATTTCCGCAATAAGCTCGGTCAGCGCTTTAATACTGAGGTCTTCGCCTGTACCGATATTCAAAAATTCCCGCCCGTCGTAGTTTTGCATAAGAAAAATCATAGCATCGGCGGCATCGTACGAATGAAGAAACTCGCGGAGCGGCGAGCCTGTTCCCCATGCAATGACCTCTTTTGCACCCGATTCTTTTGCTTCAACAAATTTCCGAATGAGTGCCGGCAAAACGTGTGAGGTTTGTAGGTTAAAATTATCATTCGGACCGTAAAGATTCGTCGGCATACAAGAAATTGCCTGAAATTGGTATTGGTCGCGGAGCGCCTCGCACAATTTGATGCCGGCAATTTTCGCAATCGCATACGGTTCATTAGTCGGCTCCAGAGGTCCTGTCAGCAAAGCATCTTCGTGCAAGGGCTGTGCTGCAAGTTTGGGATAGATACAAGAACTTCCCAGAAACAATAATTTCTTTGCTCCGAAGCGATAGGCAGAATAAATCACGTTATTTTGAATTGCCAAATTTTCGTAGAGAAAATCTGCCCTGTATGTATTATTGGCGTAAATACCACCGACTTTCGCCGCAGCATCAAAGACATATTCAGGGCGCTCTGTCTCGAAAAAGCGCTCAACATCTTCTTGCCGACGCAAATCTAATTCTTGCGATGTTCGCGTGATAATGTTTGTAAAGCCTTGTTCTTGCAATCGGTGAACAATTGCCGAACCAACCAAACCGCGATGACCGGCAACGTAGATTTTGCTATTCTGATTCATTCCGTGTTCAATGAAAGATAAAAATTGGTATCAAGATGAAGAAGATTCAACCTTTAGAGTTTTCCGGCGATGATTCCTCCGCCAATGACATCATTTCCGTCATACAAGACAACAGATTGCCCGGGCGTAACGGCGCGGCGCGGCGAATGAAAGCGGACGGTCAAATTACCATTGTCATCGGTTTGACAAAAAGCATCTTCACCATTGTCTTTGTAACGAATTTTAACCGTACAATCACGCCCTTCTCGGAGATGTTCATATTTCATCATGTTCAGTGAATGAGCATGTAAGCCGTCTGTAAGTAAATCTTCATCACGCCCGACGACGACCGTATTGGTATCGGCGACGACATTCAACACATAGAGCGGCTCAGGGTGCGACACACCAAGCCCCTTACGCTGACCAACGGTATAGTGCGCAAAACCTTGATGCTCACCGATAACTTCGCCGTCCAAAACCAGTTTCCCGCCTTGCATTTTTTCGTCAAAACTCTGCACATTATCGCGCAAAAAGCGTTTGTAATTATTATCAGCGACAAAGCAAATTTCATACGATTCAGGCTTCGAGGCTATCGAAAGCCCGAATCGTGCTGCTTCTGCACGGGATTTCTCTTTTGTAAAGCCGGAAAGCGGAAAAATCGTCCGTGCAAGTGATTCTTGCTGCAATCCCCAAAGCGCGTAGGATTGGTCTTTGCGCGTGTCATCACCACGAGAAATGTAATAACGTCCTGTTTCTTCATTTTGACGCACGTAGGCATAATGCCCCATAGAGACATATTCTGCCCCCAGCGCATCAGCTTTTTTCAACATTTCTTTCCATTTGATAAGGCGATTACACTTTACGCAAGGATTGGGTGTATCGCCGGACATGTAGCTATCAATAAAATAATCGATAACATTTTTCTTGAATACATCGGTAAAATCCACAGTATAATGCGGTATGCCGAGTGTCATGCAGACACGCCGAGCGTCGTTAATGCCGTCCAACGAGCAGCAACTCGAATCATTCCCGACGTTGCCGCCTACGTCTTCGTATTTGTAGGTTTTTATGGTAATACCGATAACCTCGTATCCTTGTTCGACAAGCAATGCTGCCGCGACCGACGAATCAACGCCGCCCGACATACCAACAAGAACACGGTTAGGATTGCGTTTCATGGGTGGTGAGAATGGGAAATGTAGAGAATGCTGCTTTGAAGCAGTACGAAATCCGACGCACAAAAATACGATTTTTTTTCCGAAATGTTGGCAAATTGTCAGGTGGTGATGCTTGTGAAAGAAAGTTCTGACACTTGACACCACAAACGGGCAACAGCAGAAGTAATGTGTCATCTTTGCCTGACACGTCTTAATTTGAAACAAAGAAGTATTGTCTCGAAGCAGCATAAAACCTAACTTCTTCAAACGCAGGCACACTTGGCATGATTTTTGGTTTCTTTTGTAAAGAAATTAACTCGTTCTTCAAACACATTTGTCACAATACGGTGTTTGTAGAAAAATCATTATCTCGCGTGTCTTATACAGACAAACTTTTTTCTTGTCCCATTTTTGAACGGAATTTCGCCATGAACAGCCAACCGAATACATCGCTTTTTTCTACGCCCCAGCGCTTACTTCTGGCGCTTTTGAGCGTAATTACGGTTCTGTCTGCTTCACCTGTTATCGCACAAGTCGCGTTGCCATCAGCAAAAAACACCGCTCAGACGGAGTATCGTTCCATTGAACGCGCATTGCTGAATCCCGACAAAGTATATCGCTTGAATTTAAGCGGACTGATGCTAACAGAATTGCCACCGGAAATTGCCAAATTCAAGAATTTACAATCGCTCGACCTCAGTTTCAATCAACTTGATTCGCTCCCGCCGGAAATTTGCCGTCTCAAAAATCTGGAAAATATTTCATTGCTCTTCAATCAATTGAAAAAATTACCGGATAGTTTAAGTGAACTCAAGCAATTGCGTACACTCAACATTGCCAACAACAAATTTGAAACATTCCCTCTGGTGATAACAACTCTTACTTCACTGCAAAATCTGGACATAGCAGGGAATGGCTTTACTGCGCTTCCGCCCGAATTTTTTGCTTTGACGGAATTGCAGGATTTAAGCATAGCCAGTAACAAACTTACGATGCTTCCAGCTGAAATTGGCAAATTCACTAATTTGTTATCGCTGGACATGAGTAGCAATCAAATCGCTGTTTTGCCGCCGGAGATGATGAATTTAACTAAACTGCAAATATTGGAAGCAGGATCAAACCAGTTACAATCATTGCCTGAAGACATTATAAAACTGGTCAAACTTAATACGCTTGTTTTGCGTAATAATAAACTCACTGCACTTCCAGCTACTATTGGTCAATTACCTAAATTGCGTACACTCACTCTCGCAAAAAACCGCCTCAAAACCTTACCTGACAGCCTTCAATGGTTTTTGCTACTCAAAGATTTAGATGTCAGTAAAAATCGACTCTCAGAACTACCGGCAAGCATTGGCGAAATGGCAAGTTTAGAGAATTTGGATGTAAGTTCAAATTACTTAAAAACACTCCCAACAAAATTCCCACAACTGACGACCCTCAAACGTTTGCGCCTTGTAGCAAATGAGTTCAATCTTTTTCCGGTAGAAATCACAAGACTTGCGGCATTAGAAGAATTAGATTTTGCGAATAATTTTGTGGCTCAAATACCGGCAAGTGTAAGTGATATGGCAGCACTTTCCGTATTAAATATGCGTGGAAACAGGTTACTTTCTGTTCCGGCAGAAATTGGTTTTTGCCAAAACCTTACTCTGATTAATGTCGCTTACAATGATTTACTTACTCTTCCACAGGAAATTACCAAGTTGGTAAAGTTGCAAACACTCAGCATCGGACAAAACCCCATGCAACGAAGTGAAATCGAGAAAATACGAGGCTTTGTGCCACAAGCACGCATAGGGTTTTAAAAAATTTTCTTATCTAACGGTAAAAAACTGTATTCATCAAACTAACCCTTGACCGATACAGACAATAGCTGTCCTGCTTTTCTCCACCGTATTTGTGTGGTAAAAAGTGGGACATATTGTATTCGGGACTTTATGATACACGAGTATTCCAGAAAAGCACTACTTTACACTAAGCTATCTGACTAATCGTTTAGAGGAATTTCCACCTTTATTTTTTGTTGTGCTATGAGCAATCTTCATGGTCTTGCTTCCGAAAGCAATCTCTTGAAATCTATGAGCGAAAAATCTCTTTCGCTCGTTATCTACGCCGTTTCTATCGTGATTTGTCTGGCGGTTGCTTTTTTAATTTATTTCCCGCAAGCATTGTCACTTGGCGGCGGGCTGGATGTGTCGTATTTACCGCGCTTCCATGCCTTTTTGAACGGCTCCTGTACGCTGCTTCTTGTTGGAGGCTATATTGCAGTGCGTCAGAAAAAATACAATCTGCACAAAACCCTCATGGTAACGTGTTTTTTGCTCTCTAGCATTTTTCTGGTGTCGTATGTCGTTTATCATTCCCAAGCGCCTGCCACCAAATTTGGCGGCGAAGGCATTATCCGACCGATTTATTACTTCATTTTGCTGACGCATATTGTCTTGGCAGCGCTCATTCTGCCACTTGCGCTTTTCACCATTAGTCGCTCGTGGCGCGGTGAATTTGCCAAGCACAAAAAAATCGCCCGCATAACACTTCCCATCTGGATTTACGTTACGGCAACGGGTGTGATTGTGTATTTTATGATTGCACCGTATTACAAATTCTAAGCACGGCTCACCAAGAGTATTCCAAATGGACACCCTTCTTTTCCCATTATCCATCGGCGGAGTCTCGGCACTGGGCTACGGAGCAGCATATTATCGTTATCGGCTATGCAAAACGGCTCTTGGTCCGAGCGCAGAACAACTTGCTCTTGCGCCTCGCAATGCATCAAAATGGGAACGTTTCGGTCATGTAGCAACGCTGACGGTTGCCGGTGCGGCTGTCGTTCAAGCCTATTTCAAGGGCTGGGATACGCTAATTCCGGCACTTGCACACATTTGTTTGCCGCACGCTATGGGCGAAACCCAACGCCTTGCAATGCAATTATGGGTAAGCAAAACAGGATTTGTCCACTCATTGAATTTTATTCCTTGGACACAGGTAGAATCTGTCACGTGGGATAAGGATGTCGGTCAGCAGCTTTATGGTACAACCTTCCGTTACACACTCAAAGGGCGCACAAAAACTTTGAAACTATGGGTTCCGCGTGACCGCAAAGAGGAATGTGAAGAGCGCCTTGAATCATTGCGCTTGCCTTCATCGGGACACGCGCTATCATCGTCGTTGCTGCCATCGTCGAATACACTTACGACAAAGCATTCTGCCTCTTGATTGCCATTCCGAACATCAGACAAGACCTTGTAGTCTACCCAACGTCCATTTCTTTGCACACCGCATGAAATCAATGCCGCGTACAAACCATTATTCTTTTAGCAACGAAGACCGTGAGCGCTTTAATGCCCTCCGCCCCGCAATCCAAGCACGATTGGAAGATTTTCGCCGTGTTCCACCGGCGCAACGCTTTTATGAATTGTGTTATTGCCTTTGCACACCGCAATCCAAAGCCGAAAATGCCGACGCAGTCGTTAAAATCCTTCAAGAGCGTGATTTTGAGCGTGTTGGCTTTCATCCCGTTGCTATTCTCCGCGATAGAACACATTATATCCGTTTTCACGAAACGAAAGCGAAACGTTTAGTAAAGGCACGCGAAGAATGGCTGAACATTGCACAAATACTTAATTCGGAAATGACCGATGAAGAAAAGCGCGAATGGCTGGTAGAGAATGTTGATGGGATGAGTTGGAAAGAGGCTTCGCACTATCTACGCAATATCGGTTATCGTAATCTTGCCATTTTAGACCGTCATACGCTCAAACACTTGGTTCGGTGCGGTGTATTTTCAGAAGTGCCAAATATCGCGGGCAAAGCGCGATACCTTGCTGCGGGAGAAGCTTTTAAGCGCTTTGCAGAGCATGTCGATATTCCGATGGATGAACTGGATTTATACTTTTGGGCTTCGGAAGCAGGGCTCATTCTCAAATAGCCACTATACGCTACCCTCAGTATTCGGTCAGAATACCACCCCGAAAAATACGTCTCAAATTTCGCTCGACGAGCCTTCTTTCAAAGCATAGCGCCGGAGCGTCACCAGTCTCTTTTTCTTATAGTGGTAAATCCCTACGTGAGAATAGTGCTATACCGACCGCATACAACGCCATCGCGCACACCGCAAGCACCCCCCAAGAAAGCGCAACTTCTTCTGTTCCGGCAACAATCGCTTCGGGATTGAAGAGCGTAAAAAGCGAAAAGTATTTCAACCACGAGACGCTTTCGCCTACACCGGAGAGCATTTTGAGAAGCAAAAAACCCACCACAAGACCACCGCCAAGACCAAGCGAATAGCGGCTTTCATTGAACACACACGAGCAGAAAAAACCGACGCCGCTTAACGCATAATACAACAATGTAAGCCCAACGTTGAGTTTGATAAAATTCACTGTGTCCAGATTACCCGGAAACATAAAGGCGCTTAAAACAATCCCCAAAACCGTAATGAACCCGAAAAGAAGCGTGATACTTGCAAGTAAAAACAACGCTTGTGTCCGTGCGACAGTGGCGCGGGAAACCGGCGTAGCCAGCAAAAATGCCATCGACCCCACATCCACTTGACGTGCTATCATTCTGTCGGCGGTAATTATACTGTAAATTAGTGGCAGAAATACCATCAAAAAGCCATAGAGATACCCTACCACAAAACCGAGCAAAGTTGAATCCTTGATTTTGAAATTCATTACTTCAAGTAGATTTTTCGGCATGGCGGCAAGTTTAATATCCAATAAATCTTTCATACTTGGGTCAAACATACCAATAACAATCGAAAAATACATCGTAAGAATAGCGGCAAACACAATCCAACGCACAGCGTTAAATTTCAAGGTAGCACGAAATAAGGGTAGGCTTATCATTGTTGCTTCTCCTCGCCGTAAAAGTGCATAAAAACGTCCTCCAGACCAAGTTGTGCAGTCTCAAGATGAACGACGGGATGCGAAGTGAGTTTCCCCAAAAATTCGCGGAGATTTTCACGTACAATAGCCTCTACTGTTGTTCCGAGAACAGTTGGCAGACATTCGGGAATACCGGCAGCAAAAGCACGTGCTTCGGTTTCGTCCGCAAAAGTAGCAATATATTTTTTTTGCTGTACAGCACGCAATGCCGCAATACGCTCAATTGCTGCCAAACGTCCGGCACGAATAATGCCCGTACGATCGCAAGTTCGCTCAATTTCTACAAAACTGTGCGACGACATCAAAATTGTTTTTCCATCGGCTTTTTCAGCATGGATGAGTTCCACAAAACGCTGTTGCATAAGTGGGTCGAGTCCATCGGTGGGTTCATCTAAAATAAGCACATCGGGGTTGTGCATAAATGCAGCAACGATACCCAACTTTTGTTTCATGCCTTTGGACATTTTCCGAATTTTCCCCGAAGCATCTAATTGAAAGATTTCTATCAATTCGTCACGTTTTTTAGTGGATTTCATACCACGCATTTCACCGATGAGCGTCAGAAATTGATGTCCGTTCATTGCCTCGAAAAATGCGATTTCACCCGGCAAATAGCCTGTGAAATGCTGAATTTCTGCGGCTTCCCTCTGGCAGTCTTTGCCTTGAATCAAACATAAGCCGCTGTCCGGTCGCAAAAATCCCATCAAATGCCGGATAGTTGTCGTTTTCCCTGAACCATTCGGACCCAAATATCCGAATGCTTCTCCTTTAGCAATTTCAAAGGATAAATCAAACACGCCTTTGCCTTTACCATAGTCCTTCGTAAGATGTTGTATGCTTATCACTACTTTTACCCTTTCCTAACAATCGACATTACATAGCAAATATGAAGATCAACCTTTGTCAGACATAAACGGGAAGATATGGCTTTTCCCTACCAAACCTTATTTTATCAATTGCATTTGCTGTACAACACGTTGCGTCGGCGTTTGCACACTGACAAAATACACGCCCTGCGGCAAATCACCTAATGCCGCCCGTATGTCGTACTCTCCCGCTACTATTTCGCTATTCAAAATCGTTTTGACATTCTGCCCGAAAACATTACTTACCGTAATAGTCGTCATGCCCGATTCAAATGTTTTCAGATTGACGGTAACAGCGCTATTGGCAGGATTCGGCGCAAGCGCCACTATTGGCTTGCTTTCTGCCACAAAAAGCCGCGTCCCACCTGCTTCGGCAAGACCTCTGAGCGTAAAAAGTCCCGGTCGGCGATTGAGAACAAGCGTTTCAAATGCCGTCAGATTCGTCAGTGAAAGGGGCGTAGCAACGCTATTACCAAGCAATGCTCTAAAACGAAAGGTTTTCAATGAAGAATCACGCGACATCTGAATTTGCAAACGTGATTTCAGGGTATCGTTGAAATTTACCAAACGCTCACCATTAATCACCACCGATTGTCCACGAGTAACATCATCAATTGGCTCCAAAAGCGAGGCATTAAAACGCAATACACCTGACAGCCTGGGCATACTATCCAGTGCGAGTTCCGGCAATTGGCTAAATGACGGAGATTGAAAAATACTCACGCTAATCGTATCACCCGGACGGGCAGTATATGTATCGGGAATACCGACCAAAGTACGATAAGAACTCGCCGTTTGCGTAAGCGAAGAGCGATGAATAGCATTTCCATCCAATCCGGCGTACATATTTACGCCGTCTGAGGTCAGAGCATACACATCAGGGTTTTCCTCAGGAAAAAATCCGGTATTCACTTTTTCCCATCTAGTACCATCGGCACTCCGCCAAACACCATTTTCCGATACACCTGCATAGAGCATACCATTGGAAACATACAGCGAGAGAATGGCATTTTCGCCGACAACAGAATCAAGAGCAAATAAGCGCGTTCTGGCAGCATTCGCATATCGCAATCCCGCTTCTGTGCCAACGTACAAGTCCCCGTCAAACGTTACCATACATCGTACATAATACTCATACTCCTCGTCATTATCAAATAGTAATCGTGTCCATTGTGGACGACTTACAAGTGGATTTGGCGACCAAAATACCCCTTCACCATAACTCGCAACATAAATACCGGTTCCGGGAGCATCTTCAATAGCAAGGATAGGAGCATCTTCAAGTAATACACTGGGTAGTTCTATCAAACGCCACGAAAGACCACTTGTCGTAGAGGCATAAAAATAATTTTCTCCTCCCAGAGTAGTTCCGGCATAGAGCACATTTTGTTCATTGGTACCATCAGCTGCTGCAATAACAGACACATCTGGTTGCAATCGTAGCGCGCGTGGGTCAGTACTGCTACGTGGAAATGGTGAAGTTAGTGTCCATGACTGCCCATTATCCAATGACCGAAACACCCCGTTATTTGCCCACCCCGGTGTTCGGTCGTTATACACACCGGCGTAAAGAGTATTTCCTTGCGTAGCAAATCCTCCGATAAAGACACCTTTTAACCCATTGTTTGCCTGCTGCCATGTCGCTCCGTTATCAGCACTGCGGAAAATACCGCTACCTTCTGTTCCGGCAAGCACCGTTCCACGTACACTCGTCATAGCCACAGGGCGTGTTGCTGTCAGACCGGTATTCACCGATTGCCAAGTTAATCCTTGATTACCGGAGCGAAATACGCCTCCTAATGTTCCTGCGTAGAGCGTTGAACCATTAGAAACAAGCCGATAAGCAGTAGATTCGGTTAAGCCTGTTGCCGCAGGGTCACGGGGGAAATTCCAAACCGTTGCCGCTGTGTCGGAAAAGCGCCGCCGTGCAACACCATTATCCGTACCCAAACAGAGAACATCATTCACCAAAGCAACACTATAAATTTGCCACCAACCTTGGTCATTGATTTGATCCAAATCTTCGATTTGCCATATTATGCCATTATCTTTTGTATGATACACTCTGGAATAATCAACGTATTCTTCTTCATCTTCTTCATACACGCTATCAACGATAGCAAATAAATTCCCCCGCACACTTGTAAAACCCGAAACTGCGAAACCTTCTTTGGGTATCGCCCTATTATTCATGCCATTCATAGGTTTCCAAGTTGTAGCCGAATCCATTGAAATAAACACGCCGTGATCCAGCGTTCCCGCTACAATAACACTATCATGCACAGCTAATGAGCGTATTTCTATGCCATTACTTGAAAAACCTTGCATGGAGCGATCCCATCTTCTACGAGACAAATCATAACGGTACAACCCCTCCGATGTTCCCGCCAACAAACGCCCACCATACTGCACAACAGCATAAATACTTGCATCAGCAGACAATCCGGTTTTGGGAAGCGCTCGCCATGTTTTGCCTGTATCAGCAGACGCATAAATACCCGCTTCGGTATTTACATAAACAATCGTGTCTAGTCCTTGCCCAATAGTAATGTTGCTAATACGTTGCGCACCCCTTGCATTCAATCCGATATTGCTGGAAAGCCAAACAGCACCGTTGGAATTGGAGCGATAAATACCACTCCGCGTTCCGGCAAGTAAAACATTACCCGGAGCGATACCCAACGCATTGATTTGACCGCTAAAGGGTCCACCGGTAGATTCCCAAAAAACAAAAGGCTTACTTAATGCTTCCAGTTCAACAAATTCCTCTGCGTTGCCGGAACGAATAGTCAAATAATCAAAAAAATAGCCGGGAGTTTTGGGATTAAAACGAATAAAGACCTGCCCGCGTGATATTTGCGTCGAACCTTTGGGAACGGTAATGCGTATGGTATCTCGGAAAACATCCATTGGCGAACTTGCAATGCGAAAACCTTCGGGAGCAATAATGGTAATATCATCCAAAAAAGACGAACCGCTCAAACGCAATACCTGTACAGCAGACTCGCCACCCAAACTCACTTCTCCAAAATTCAGATACCCCGTTTCAGGTCGTATAACCGTTGCCCGTGAAGAAGAGACGTAACGCAGTGTCCATCCTGAAGGGAAGCGCTCGTCGTCGCCGGAATTTGACCTATCAGTCCTAAAACGAACAACCACAAGGCTATCGTTTACGGATACTTTTGGGGGCAAACTTGAACCCGTAAATTGCCCGACAATACGCGGCTCTTCGATGCCTGCAATAATGCTCACATAATCATACTCATCTTCCAGATTGAGCGAATCAAACTGCAAGAGCATTTGCCGTGCATTCGGCGGACGAATAAGCCAGAGCGCATCAAGATTCGGCAGATAGCTATTTTGGCGCGTTGCTCCTTCGCGGTCGCGCACAATATCCTCAGCGGAGGTGTAGATATTGGTAAATGCGTAGTACGTCATCGTCCAGCCGGTAAGACTGTCGCGGCGCGTTTCTCCCGCAATTGAAGCATCGGTAATAAACTGTACGGTGACCGCCGAACCAGTAACAAGAATTGCTGACGGTGGATTTGCGCCGCTAATAGTGGCTCTCAGACTCATAGAATCAAGGCTTTCGCCGGCAAAAATTCGCACCACATCACGCCCACGCTGCGTGTTGATAGAGTCAAATCGTAAAACAATAGCGCGAGTGCCAAGAGGATTCGAGGGCTTAATCAGCCAGAGATTGTTGAGATTATTCGCGTACGGACGGCTGCGGTCAGCACCTTCGCGGTCGCTAAAAGTATTAACCGACTCGGTAAAGGTTTTAACATAACGATTTTGTGCTTGAGCATCTACCAAGCATATCGCTCCAACCAGCATCAAACAAGCGATGAAGGTGGCATACGGAATAGGAAATCGGACAGAGTGCCGAACGAGGTACGGAGCTGAATACCGAAAATAGTGTGCAAAGCCCATAATCGTCAAGAAGTGAATGAGTAAAAATCCCCGAAGAATTTGAAAAATTTTGCCAAGAAGAACGTACAATGAGTTTTTATGCGGCTTCCAGCGTATAACCGTCTTTAGTGTCTTTCACCACAAATCCCAACGCTGCAATTTCCCCACGCAAGCGGTCAGATTCAGCAAAGTTTTTTGAACGTTTTGCCAACCAACGCTCTTCCGCCAATTTCGCCACATCCGGTGGAACAGCGAGCGTTTGTGCAGGTTTGGAACTGAACTGCCATACCTCAAGAATGTCGTTCAATTCTTGCAAAAAACCTAGTATTGACGCTGCTTCCACAGTATCAATCTGTGAAGCGGGGTTTCGATTAAGAAACGTAAAGAGCACTGCCAGTGCTTTCGGTGTTTGCAAATCATTCGCTAATTCCGAGAAAACAGCCGTGCGAAGCTCTTCAGCATTTGCGTGTGCGGATGCCTTTGCCACTGAACCGCCGGAGCGTTCCCAGAGTTCATAGATGTATTCTTGGACACGCAGGCGGGCTTTTCGTCCGGCTTCCAGACCGGCAAACGTGAAATTCAAACGCGAAGCGTAATGCGCCGACAGCATTAGCCAACGAACATCGGTCGGGTCAATTCCTTTTGCCGTCAAATCGCGCAGCGTGAAAAAATTTCCTTTGGATTTGGACATTTTTTCGCCTTCCACTTCGAGAAACTCATTGTGGCACCAGTAATTCACCGGCTCTACGCCGTAACCGGCTTTGCTTTGCGCAATCTCGTCTTCGTGGTGCGGGAAACACAAATCCACGCCTCCGGTATGAATATCGAAAGGCAAATCCAAAAGTTCACGCGCCATAGCGGAACATTCAATATGCCATCCCGGACGACCAACAATCGTTTTGCCGTCAAACTCAAATTCCCATGCGGGTTCGCCGTCTTTTTTGCCTTTCCACAAAACGAAATCACTGACACTTTCGCGGTCATATTCGTCGGCATCAATACGAACACCTTCTTGAAAATTTTCAAAATCAATATTAAACAGCTTCCCGTATTTATCAGTTTTGCGCCATGCCGCAACGTTAAAGTACACACTGCCACCACGCTCGTAGGCAAAACCTTTTTCGGCAATTTTCCGAATAAGGTCTTGCATCTGCGGAATAAAATGGGTGGCTCTGGGCATAGCAATAAAACCCTTTTCATGGATTTTCAGCGAAGCAATATCTTCCACAAATGCTTGCGTGTAAAATTCCGTAAACGCACGGAGATTTTGCCGAGCGTCGTCGGTTTGAGAGCCAATTTCCGGCACCCATGCAGCAGAACCGATAGCGCTGTCTCGAATAGTTTTATCATCAATATCGGTGATGTTCATTACCCAGCGCACTGTATATCCACCCACAACACGCAAAACACGATGCAGAAGGTCAGCAAAAAGGAAAGCCCGCATATTACCGATGTGCGCATAGTTATAGACCGTCGGACCGCAAGAATACATACGAACTTCGCCATTATGGAGAGGTGTAAAAGGTTCAATAGTGCGGCTCAAGGTATTGGTAAGGTGAATTTGCATAACCAAACAAGTGGAAAAACGTTGCGAAATCGTCTGATATTCAATATCGAACTATCAGGAACGAACCAAACTATCATCAAACCAAAATATACGTCAGATTAGGGGATTCACAAAGGGGTTTTCATTTTTTTCTTAATGGGAAGGCGTACCAGCATTATCCACATACTCATAGCATATACTCATACAGAAGACGGCACTTACAACGTATGGTCGTTTTTATCGTGATGATGCTCATGGTCAATAAATCCTATACTTCTGACCGTTCCACCCTCTATTTGTGCGCCGAGAGCGTCAAATCTTGATTGAAGGTCTTGGAGTAGAATGTTCTGCCCAATAGCGAATAATTCGTTTGGCACATCGGCAGCACGCTCCAAAGGCTGATAATTCCATGCTCCGGCGATATAATTGAGCAAAATCGGTGTGGGCGAATCGTCAATATGCAGAAGTCCTTTGACGCGGATAAGTCCCAAGGGTAAATGCTTCAAAACCTTCTCTAAAGCTGCAAAATCTACTTTTGCAGGCAGCAGAATACGAAATGCCGTAATGCCGTCGTGAAGGAGATGTTCTTGAAGATGCGGATGAACATCAGCAACAAAGCGGTTTGCGGGAGCAAAAAGTTGCAACAGAAAGGTAGAATCAGCGTGTCCCTTATTCAACACATGTATTGCCGCACGCGGATTCAGCCTGTGAAGTTCATCCTCCAGCAGCCCTATAGAATCAGCGTTTTTCACCAAATCACGCTTGGAGATAAGCAACACATCGGCGGCTTGTATTTGTGCGTTGACGATATGAAACAATTTTTGAAAACGATGAATATTGAGCGCATCCACAATACACAGCGTTGAATCTATCGGAAAGCGCATAAATGCTAAGTCGCGCTGCACTTGTTCTGCATCAGCGAGCCCCGTGGCTTCGATAAAAATGCGCCGTGCGCCCCGCTCTATAACTTGTTGCAAGGCAAGTTGAAAATCTTCGATTGCCGAGCAGCAAAGACAGCCACCCGGCACATCGACGATTTCAACAGCATTGTTTTTACCGATGCCACTTGCTAGCTTTATACCGTCAAACATTACTGCCCCAAAATCATTGACAATAACGGCAGTATGCTCCCTCAATAAGGGACGCTCCAGCAAACACGAGAGAAATTGTGTTTTGCCGCTTCCTAAATACCCAGTTACCAGATGAATACTTGGTTGAGAAGAAATTTCCGACATAGCGTAACAAAATGATTCAGAGCAGATGCAAGAACATCAATCAGTGTTTTCCGGACAACGCCGAAAGAGTTATAATTGCTTGAATAACGACCAAAAGAACGAGTAACACCGAGACAACAAGCGCCCAAAATTGAATCGTGTACATGGAAAGTAAGGAACGAAGCGCTTGCATTAAATTAGAAATATCCTGCCCCTCTGTATCTACAATCAATTTGAAGGAACTCGCAGCATTGACCATTAATACGCCAATAACAGCAAAAAGGACACCACCCAAAACTCCGGTGATTACACCAAACGTCCCATTATTGACAAAGGCGAGAAAACTTTGCAATACACCAAGCACCATAAACGCTATTCCCACAATACGAAGCTTTGCGGCGAGATTGCTAAAAAGTGTGTTCTGTTCGGGTGTAAATTCATAACTCATAGTTATACCTCACAAAAAAATAATGAAAGAACGGAAAGCCCTAATGTAATAAATTCGGCGCAGAATACGCAGTATTACCTTGTGCAACACGGTTTGGCTGTTGAAGAGAAGATTGCTCTGCAAACGTCTTTGTTTGTGTGTTTCGTGCCATTGTCATACCGATATTAAATTGTTTAATCATTGCTTCAAGATGGACCGCCAAGCGACTCACATCCTCGACTGCATGAACAATTTGAATAATACCGACAGATGTATTTTCGGTGATGGATTTAATAATTTCCGCATTACGCAAGACTTCCTCACTCACTTGTGATTGTTCTTCAGTCGCCGCAGCCACTTGCAAAATAGCATCGGCAACACCGCGTGAACGCTCAATAATTGCTCCGACGGAGTGTTTTGCTTTGTCGGCAGATTCTTTCCCGCGCCGCACTTCACCAATACCACGTTGGATAGTATGAACAGCTTCTTCCGTAGAATTTTGAATATGCTCTATCATGTCGGCAATACGCTTTGTTGCTTTGGTTGTGCGCTCGGCAAGTTTACGAACTTCATCGGCAACGACAGCAAATCCCTTGCCTTGCTCACCTGCACGAGCCGCTTCAATAGCCGCATTCAGCGCAAGCAAGTTTGTTTGGTCGGCAATATCATCAATAACTTGAATAATTTCACCGATTTCTTGGCTTTGGCTCCCTAATTGGCGTACAGTCTTGGCGGATTCCTCAACAATACTGGCAACATTTGTAATGTCGGCAGCAGCAGCAGCGAGAATATCTCCGCTTTGCAAGGCAATTTTTCCGGCTTCTTGTGCAGAATCCGACACCATCATTGCCAAACGAGAATTATCGTTGATACTTTGGCTCATTTCTGCTATGGATGCCACAATAGAAGCTATTTCATCCATTTGGCGGCGCGCTCCGGCGGAAATTTCATTGCTGCTGGCAGCGATTTCTGTACTGGCACTGACGGTAGCATTCACCGCTTCATAAACTTTTTCGACCGTTGTGCGCAAATTTGTTACAGCAAGGGTAAAACCATGAAACAACGCTCCAATATCATCATTGCGGTCATGATTCAAACGCACAGTTAAATCACCCTTCGCAAAATGCTCCATTTCGCGAAGCATTGTCTGCGTACTTGTTGCCAAGTAGGTTCGTTGTGTTTCGGAATCCCGAACGGCTTCATCAACGCGTTTTTGAATACTGTTCTTTTCCGAACGAAGCTCATGCACGCCGGTTTTTATACGGTCGATCATTGTATTGATTGCCTCAGCCAAGGCAGCAAACTCATCGTTGCCTTTGACAGATGACTGAGCACTTAAATCCCCACCTTTCGCACGATTAGTCGTTTCTACCAAATTTGCCACCGAAGAACGAACATCCTTGATAATTGTGTGGACAATCAATAGTACCAGCATAAAAATCACGGCAACAATTGCCAAATTGAGATATAGTTTCGAGCGAAATCCTTCTATCCGCGTGTATAACAAAACATCCAATTCGTTGACAGAATTATACCAGAGTGCATCACCGGTGCGAAAGTAGCTTGCGGCGAGAGTCTCTAATTCTGCGATGCCGAGTTGATTGGTGCTTGTCATAATATATTGTTCCAGCAAAGCATTAACAAACGTACGTTTATCGCTCAAATGCTGCCGAAATCCTCCATTGAGTTTAAGTTTCAAATTACCTAGCACATTATTGTCATACGCTGTTGAAAATCCGCCTTCTAAACCGGCAGTATGCGCACTCATCAGTACCACAAGGACCTTCGCATCAGCACGATCGTTAGGTGAGGGAGAACCCAAGCGCAGAGCACGCTCAACACTAAAAACGACCTGTTGCATAAGGTCAATATCATCCATAAGACGAATAAGAACAGCGTCCATGATGTAATACGAATCCAAATCAGGGTCCAGAATCAGGTTCGATTTATCACCCACCCACACAATAAGAGAGCGTATTTCCGCAATGAGAGCGTCATGCTCAGATTTGCTTTGGTCAGAAGTCAGCGATGCAGATTTCCCCTTCAAAATACCCCACATATTTTCAATTTTTTTTGCTCTGCCACCAATTTGCAATGAAGCATTATATGCGTTATCTTGTTTGCGCAAATCACCGAGAAGCGTTTCAATGTTGGATCGTGTTTGGGTGAGTGCTTCCTGCACAGAAAGGTCATTGCCTAAAACTCGCATTGCATAGAGACGGTGATACGACATTTGCGTCAGTAAACCTCTGAGCGGTCGCAAAACGTTTGTTCCCTCAATCTCCTTTTCGGCAAACTGGATTGCTTTATTGGACTCTTGGATAAAAAATACCAGCAAGATGATAATGGGAATCAGCAAGCCAGCCACAACGAGAGTAAATTTTTTACCCATCGAAAGATTATGGATGATTGTCATACCTAGTCTCGCAACAATGAGGAATGGTGGTGAAGTGTGACCAATTTTTGTTCAATCGCTTCGCCCTTCGATAATGGTGAACCGACGTAATACCATTTGGTAAGCAATTTATATGCCTTATTTTATACCAATGACCATGATAACGCAACTATACAATAACAACTATAGAATAACCGATAATGCCTGTATGCAAAACAACGACCTGAACAACCTGAACAACGATGAAGATTTGAACGAAAATAAAATACAACAAGAGTAGGAATGAACGAAAAAGTTTCTCCGGTATTGTCAAATTTTCTGCACAGCACGACAATACGTTCACCGATTCAAGCAAGGAACACACCTCTAAGCACACCAAACACCCAACGCGCCGTGATTTCTCCCCACGGTTTCTCCCCATAACTTGCTGTTGCTATTTCTTCAACGTAAAACTAATCGTGGTGCCGGTGCCGGGAGCGCTTTGCACATAAATCACGGATTTATGCGCCTCCAAAATATGCTTCACAATCGCCAACCCAAGCCCCGTACCGCCCACAGAGCGCGAGCGCGTTTTGTCCACCCGATAAAACCGCTCGAAAATACGACTGTGGTGTTCTTGCGCAATCCCAATGCCCGAATCACGGACGCTGACGCGCACTTCTTCTATGCCTTTGCCGTCGCGGATTGTTTCCAAGAGCACCGTTACTGAGCCGTTCGGCAGATTGTATTTCAGAGCATTATCCAAAAGATTGGTCAGCACTTGCGCCAAACGGTCGCGGTCGCCATAGACATCGGTATCGTCATCAATCCGGCATTCAATTTCCGTCGAGATCTGAAGCGTTTCTGCGGAAGAACTCAGATTCTGCACGATTTCTCGGACAAGCGGCACAAGCGGAAAATACCGAAAACTCAACCGCATTTCCCCCGATTCGATGCGCGAAATATCCACTAAATCCGTCAGCAAAGAATGTAAACGAATGGTGTTAGAATACGCCCGCTCAACAAACTTTTTCCGCACCGCTTCGTCATCCAACGCGCCATCCAGCAGCGTTTCCAAAAAGCCCTGTACGGCAAAAATCGGTGTGCGCAGTTCGTGTGAGACACTGCCCAAAAATTCAGAGCGCATCCGCTCCAAACGCTTCATTTCTTGCAAGTCCTGAAGCGGCTTTGCGGCAAGGCGATTTACAGCTTCGTGGGCGCGTTGCATGGCGGGGAGTTCGTCTTGTTCAATCATAATACTCGCAGAAGTCGCACCATTGCTCACGGCATCGGAAAAATCCACAATTTTTTCCACCGAATACTGCATTTTTCGCAAGAAAGCAAACACAAGCGCATAACACACGACAGCACCCGACACAGCAATCATGCCGCTCGCAAGACCAATTGCCCATACAGGCACTGCCATACGGTACAGTACGGCACAGCAGCAAAACACCACAAAACACGTCATCAGCGTGATGATGGCGAGTAACAACGGTAGGCTTCGGAAACGTTGAAAAAGGCGGTATAACACAAATCCGTAAGAAAAAAAGTGAGAAAGGCACTATTTCTGGACGGCTATTCTCCGTGATTCCGTGCTGTTTGCAGGGCATCCCACATCGCATGTTTGAGGTCGCCCAGATGTTCGCCGGAAACGCCGGAAATAATGCGCACAGGCTTTTCACCGCGAAACTTGATTTTCGCCAGTTCCTTGCGCTCGTCATCAGTCAAAGCATCGGCTTTGCTGATGCAGATAATTCGCTCTTTAGAATCAAGTTCGGGATTAAACAGTTTGAGTTCTTTGCGGAGGAGTTTGAATTGGTCTTTCGGAGAAATTTCTGCCAAAGGGTCGAGAAGAAAAACTAAGACCTGCGTCCGCTCAACATGGCGTAAAAACTGGAATCCCAAGCCACGACCTTCGTGAGCGCCCTCAATCAAACCCGGAATATCGGCAACACAAAAACTCTCGCTACGGGAGCGCGTCGGGTCGTCATAGAGCGAAACAATGCCTAAATTCGGAACAAGCGTCGTAAAAGGATAATCGGCAATTTTCGGACGGGCTGCGGAAACAGATGCAATCAACGTTGATTTGCCGGCATTAGGAAAACCGACCAAGCCAACATCGGCGAGAAGTTTTAACTCCAAGCGAATTTTTCGTTCTTCGCCCTCTTGTCCGGGTTCGGCATAGCGCGGGGCTTGATTGGTTGCCGTCGCAAATTCCGCATTGCCGCGACCGCCTTTGCCGCCACGCAAAATCGTGACTTCTTCGCCGGCAGTCGTTAAATCGGCAAGCACTTCGTCGGTCTCGGCATCGCAGATAAGCGTCCCGCACGGCACTTGAATCACCACACTTTTTGCACTTTTGCCCGTCCAATTCGACGAAGCACCCGGCTGCCCGTTTTCGGCGCGGTAATGCTGTTTGTAGCGAAAATCCAGCAAGGTGGACATATTCGGATTGGCGGTAAAGACAATATCACCGCCTTTGCCACCATTGCCGCCATTCGGACCGCCCATCGGGGCAAATTTTTCACGGCGAAAACTCACTTTACCATTCCCACCGTTACCGGAAGAAATATGGATAATTGCTCTATCAACAAACATGGAACTATGAATCTACATGGAAGAAATATGGTCGCTTATGCCGAAGCAAAGACGAGGTGCGCAAGGATTTATTTGGGACGAATAGGACGGCAGATGTGGTCAAAACTACACGTGGGAATAATTTACAACAACGAGTATTTTTCATAACAAATTGCACCGTACCCCCTAAAAACTGAGATGCCTCTCGATGTCACCACTCATCAAGAGGCACTCCCCTACTCACCTTTCACCACCACAACGAAAGGATTTTCTAGGAATGTTCAAATAAATTTTTCTTCGTGCTTTTGAACGCCTCTGGGGAGTTTTTTTCAAACCTCGGGAACGTTTTTTGATGACCTATTGTTTATCACTTTTCATACCTGAGGCAAACTTACGCCTCTGGCGAAACAAAAGCAAATTTATTTTACGTTTCTCGCAAAAAAAATATAAGTGCTTTTTGCATAAGGACATATCAAAAGCTGCACCCCGCCACTCTTTATTCCACCGCCCATCACCAATCTCCCCAAAAGCAACAATAATAAAAGCACACTGATACGGCGCGGCACTATCAATGATTATATGGAAAAGCGTCGTCATCGTGCCGTCTTGAAGCAATAGAGCGTGGTGTAGGTAGCAGCAAAGATTTTATCGCCCACGCCTGTAACAACATCTTGAAAGCCAATACCGCCGCGTGGGTCGTCTATTTTCATCAAGATTTTTCCTGTTTCTGCGTCTAAACCGTACAAATGCCCGTCTGCTTCACTGGTAAAATAGAGAACTCCATTCATCAGAAACGGTAACGAACCGCCACTTCGAGTGGCAGTTTTCCAAATGATTTTTCCGTTTTCAGGGTCAATGCAGTAAGAGAAACCATCATTATTGTTGCAAAAGATTTTGTTATTTGCAACCATAATACCGGAGGTGAAAAAGATACTTCCAAAGCGAGTACGCCAGAGTTCGTTGCCAGTTTTGAGGTCGAAGCAAAGAATGAAAACGCCGGAGGGAGAATAGATTTTGCCGTTGTGGACAATGGGAGTTTTAGCAAACGCGCCAGAAGTATCACCGGGAATAGTTTTGGTATAAATTTCTTGGTTTTTGGTGAGATTGTAAATAGTAAAAAAAATAGCCTGCTCATTTCCATAGGGCAAGACGGAAAGAGTATCATTCATTGCAGCCTGTGTGAGAAAATTAGGTGGAGCATTGAGAAATACTTTTGTGGCTTTATGGTTTGTGTGCATTGATACATTTGGTTGTAATGTAGGGTTTTGGATTATACCTCCGCTCAAAGTAAATCCAGAAAAATATACAGGATCCCATCCATGAATAAGGAAGCGATTTCCAAGTCCTGAAACTCCGTCAGTATTAAATCCTGCATTGGTTATGATATTTTGTTTCCACACGGTTTGTCCAGAAAGCAGGTTAATAGCATACACTCTGCCTCTGGCTCTCCAAACGAGGATATTATCAAACACATGAACTTCGTCCGTTTTCGCTTCATGTTGATTAAACAGGTCGCTCCAAGTCCATAACTCTTGCCCTGTATTTATATCTAAAGCCGCTATAACAGCACTACCTTGCCGCTCCTTATAGGTAATGAGAATGTTGTTATGGATGAATTGTGGAAAGTAACCATTTGCGATATTACCGCCCGCTCTAGCTTGCGACCAGAGCGGTTTTGGTGTGGTATCAACTGTAACCGGTGGCTGCGTTGGTGGTTGCTGACAGGCGAAAGACTGGCAAATCAAACTACAGCCAATGAAAAATATTTTCCAGAGTTTCATAATTAATTCACGCGAAAAGCGTTAATAATGCGTTCAATAGTTGTTGTTTCCCCTTTTATTGTCCTCTCAATCTGCCTTCTAACAGTTGGATGATTCGCCTGCGAGAAGTGATCGACTTTATTGACTTCGAGGTTTAGTACCTAACACATTTTGTTAGGTTTTCCAGAGTCTTTGAAAAAGTTCTT
>ERZ1066127.22-NODE-22-length-119935-cov-17.657449_pt1 | contig 119935 bp, 88 predicted proteins | sample MGYA00382774_ERZ1066127 | MGnify/ENA primary metagenome ERZ1066127 (study PRJEB33369, sample SAMEA5778357) | biofilm metagenome | biome: Industrial cooling water; feature: Water cooling tower basin; material: Biofilm | place: United Arab Emirates | collected...
TTTTTGGCTTGAATCCTGAACAGTCTCGCTGTCAAGAGCAAACTCGCGTGTGCGGCTGCTACCACAACCATACACAATGGCAGCAGTAATGGTACACAACACAATGAAAAAAAAGCGCACTAATACGGCAGAAATGCGCGAAAACGGGGTTTTCATGGGAAAAAGAAATCGTTCAACAAAAACCAACAACATTGGGCGCAATCTGATTCGATAGGGAATACTGTGAGGGTGTGAGTAGAAGAGTTTTTGGAATATCAGCATTGCAAATTTGCAAAGAATGTGATAAAAACCAATAACAAAAATATCGTAAATTGCGCTCCGCAATCTTCTCCATCAATTTTTCTCATTCTTTCCGCGCACAGTATGAGCATGAATCACGCACAAGTACCAATCCCGCATTACGGCGATATGTCCCCTGAAGAGTTTCATCGCCATGCAGCACGCATTTCTGCGTGGATACGCGATTATCTCACGCGTGTTTCTTCGCCGAATTTTGGACTTGTACCACCTGTCTTGCCTGCTACCGCGCCGGGCAACGTTTTCAAAAAACTCCCGGAAAGCGCGCCAATACAGGGCGAAAAAGTTGAAGATATTTTGCGTGATTTTGAAACGCTGATTGTTCCGAATACCACACAATGGAACAACCCGAATTTTTTCGCGTATTTCGCCAATACCCCTAGTAATATCGCGGTTCTGGCAGAATTTCTCATTGCGGCACTGAATAATAATTCTATGGTCTGGAAAAGCGGACAAGCCGCAACGGAACTAGAAAAACGTGTCTTGTCATGGCTTGCCGAAGCAATGGGGCTGCCGTCTTCGCTATGGGGAATGATTTTCGATACAGCCTCCGTCAGCACGATGCAAGCAATTGCCTGCGCACGGGAAGAAGTCGGAATTGAGGCGCGGGAACGCGGTTTAGCAGGGCGCGATATTCCTCGTATGCGTGTCTATGCGTCGGAGCTTGTACATTCTTCGATTGATAAAGCCTGCATTACGCTTGGTTTAGGTGCAGAAAATCTTGTCAAAATCCCTGTCAATGAGCGCCTTCAAATGAACGCAAGCGCTTTAGAAGAAGCTATCAAACGCGATAAAAAAGCAGGTTTTCTGCCCATTTGTGTTGTGGGTGTTGTCGGCACGACCTCTGCGGGCAGCAGCGACCCGATTCACAGTATTGCCGACATTTGTGAGCGGGAAAAACTCTGGCTTCATGTTGATGCAGCGTGGGCAGGACCGGCAGCAATGCTGGAAGAATGGCGGGATCGTTTTTCTGGCTGGGAACGCGCAGATTCTATCGTCGTTAATCCGCACAAATGGCTCTTTGTGCCAATGGATTTAAGTGTGTTGTATTGCCGCAAACCTCATGTTCTCAAGCAAGCCTTTAGCCTCACACCAGAATATTTGAAAACAACTGAAGATGCCGTCGTGGAAAATATGATGGATTACGGTATTCAACTTGGTCGGCGTTTTCGTTCTCTCAAACTATGGTTTGTCATGCGGTATTTCGGTACGGAAGGCATTAAATCTCGTCTCAGAGAACACATTGCCTTGACTCAACTGTTTGCACGGCGTATTGAAGAACACCCTGATTTCGAGATTGTTGCACCCGTTGAATTTGCGCTTGTGTGTTTTCGGTACAAACCGCAATCACTCGCAACAGCAGACGAAACAACACTAGAGCGGATAAACACTGACTTGGAAGAGCGCATTAACGCCGGAAGAGAAATGTTTATTGTCCACACAAAATTCAATAATATTTACACACTGCGCTTTACCGTCGGGAATTTACATACGTCGGAAACACACGTCGAGCGTGCTTTTCATAACATTTGCACCCATGCACAGGCGATAGAGAAAAAAACGTAGCGTTTCCGGCGGATATTTGATAGATTTGATAACAAATTTGTTCTCTCAAAGCTATCAATTTCTGGGCTATGGAAACTCTTTCGGCGCAAACACTCATTCAAGACATTTCCCTTGAAGCCGCACAGAACCTTGTGGCAAAGCAACGTCAATTTTTCGAGACCCGCCAAACAAAAGACGTTGAATTTCGCATCAAGTATTTACGGGCTTTGCAAGAGTCAATTATCGCTTCAGAAAAGCAAATTCTTGAGGCTCTGTATCAGGATTTTCGGAAGTGCGAGTTTGAAAGCTATGTTTCCGAGGTAGGCTTTGTGCTGGAAGATTTGAAACATACCATAAAACATCTCCGCTCGTGGGCAAAGCCGGAAAGCGTGAGTTCACCGATAGTCGTCGCACCGGCGTGGGCGCGTGTGTACAGCGTTCCCTTTGGTGTATCGCTTATCATCAGTCCTTGGAATTATCCCTTTCAACTACTGATAGCTCCTTTTGTCGGAGCGCTCGCAGCAGGAAATTGCGCCGTATTGAAGCCATCAGAACTTGCTCCGCATACCTCAAGAGCCATTGCAAACCTTATCCGAAGCGTCTTTCCTGAAGAATACGTTGCCGTCGTTGAAGGCGGCGTTGCCACAAATACGCAACTTTTGGAACAGAAGTGGGATTATATCTTCTTTACCGGAGGAACGGAAGTTGGACGAATTGTTGCTCAAGCCGCCGCAAAACATCTCACTCCGACCACGCTCGAACTCGGCGGAAAAAGTCCCTGCATCGTTGATAAAAATGCTGATTTGACCGTCGCGGCGCGGCGCGTCGTATGGGGGAAATACCTCAATGCCGGACAAACTTGCGTTGCGCCGGATTATCTTTTGTTGGATAAAACAATCGAAGAGCCGTTTTTAGCCAAAATGAAGGAAACTGTGCGGGAATTTTATGGCGAGAATCCTGAGCAAAGCCCCGATTACCCACGCATTATCAACGACCGCCATTTTACGCGGCTTGCGGGATATTTAGGCGATGGTGAGATTTATGTCGGCGGAGAAACAAACGCTGCCGAGCGCTATATCGCACCAACCATCATGCGCAATGTCGCGCCGGATACACGGGTTATGCAGGATGAAATTTTCGGTCCAATACTTCCGGTGATGACCTATTCACGTGTTGAAGAAGCTATCGAATTTGTGAATAACCGCCCAAGACCGCTTGCACTCTATGTTTTCAGTGAAGATAAGCGTATCCAACGGACAGTGCTGGAAAATACTATTTCCGGAGGTGGTTGTATCAACGACACCGTGACGCACCTAACCGTGCCGGGTTTGCCATTTGGAGGCGTTGGTGATAGCGGCATTGGAGGTTATCACGGAAAACATAGCTTTGATGCGTTCTCCCACAAACGCAGCATTCTTTCTAAATCAACCTTCGGCGATATTAAACTACGCTACGCTCCATACGCCGGTAAATTATCGTTCTTACGCAAAATTATCGGATAAGCTCAAAGCCGCATGAAATCTTTTCTTTTTGTTGCTCACGACCCCGGCGGTGCAAATGTTATCAAGCCCGTCATTGAGTATTACGCAGACCGCAGCGAAATACAATCGCACTTGCTTTTACTTGGACCGGCTGCAGAGCGCATACAACCGACCTCGCCCTTTGTGCAATATCATTCTCTACGGACGATTACCACGCCTGATTTCCCGAATGAACTGTCGGCTGAACCCGAAGACATTGCGGCAATCCTCGATACAATCAAGCCTCACGTGGTTTTCACGGCGACAAGTTTTAACTCTAATTTAGAACGGCTGACGCTGCGCTTTGCCAACGACCGCGCTATTCCGACGTTTTCCATTTTGGATTTTTGGTCAAACTATCAAAAGCGCTTTACTTTTGAAGGCATAGTCGCTCCGCCGCGTATTCTCTTTGTTGCCGATGAACGCATGAAACGCGAAGCAGAAGCAGAATTACCGACAACAACAGTCATTATCTCCGGCAATCCGCATTTGGCAAATATTGCTGCGAAATATGCCGATGTGCGCAGTGCAAGAACACAATCAAAACATCGCCAAGAACGCTGTATCCGCTTTTTCTGTGAAAATATCAAACATTACTACCCCGAAAAACCCGTCAATGAGTTTACGGTTATACCGAAACTTCTCCAAAGCCTGAAGCAATCAGGCTTCCAAGGCGATTTTCTTATTCGACCACACCCGATGGAATCCCGCGAGCCTTGGCAGGAAGTGATTGAACAAGAAAATGCCGGACTGACAAGTCTGAGGCTTGATACAGCAACCTTTGATGAGGTATTACGTGACGAGTGTTTGGCAGTGGGGTTTAGCTCAATGGCGCTTTTGGAAACGGCTTCGGTAGGTATTCCGACGTTTTCTTATCAAATTTCCGTGCCGGATGATTATTTTTGGTTGCCGTTTGAAGAGTACGGTATCGTGCGTTTGCGTGAGGAAGCGGAGATTACCACATTAGTCAAACAATCCATACAAACATCAACATTACCGAGCCGCTCTTCGACACAACCACTGGCAATAATTGACCGCATATTGCGGCAAACCGTTGATTCACACGACATATTATGACGAAATTCACCGTAGATTATATGAGCGAGCTATTACGAAAGCGAAGTTTTTTTGCCCTTCTCAGCCTTTTCACAGCACTATTGCTACTGGCAAGCCAATGCGCCCGCGAAGGCAATCAAGAGGACGTTATCACCAAACCCGACGAAATTACCTTTTGGCATTTTCGCAGCGAACCCAAGCAGCGCGAAGCCTTGAAAGCGATTGTCGCACGGTTTGAACAGGAGAATAATTGCAAAGTCAATCTGGTGGATTTAACATGGGGCGAAGGCAAAGCAAAACTTTTTGCCGCGTTTAATTCCGACACCGCGCCTGATGTTGTCGAACTTGGCGGAGATTGGGTCATGCAATTTTCTTCCGGCGGAGTGCTGAAAAATCTCACCAAGAGCAAATTTACGCTGGATAAATTTGCTGAAAATACGCATCCCGCAGCTATGTTCCGCGATAGCATTTATGCGCTTCCGTGGAATTTGAATAGTCGTGTGATGTTCTACAACAAAGACCTTTTGAAAAAAGCAGGCTTTACCAAACCACCCACAACCGGAGCCGAACTTTTACGCGCCGCCGAAGCAATCAACGCCATTGGAGATGCTCAAACGGCTGCGGGCAATGCAGGAAGCCGTGTGTACGGTTTTGGAGCAAACGGTTCGGACGAACATCGCTTGCACAAAAAAATTCTGCCGTTTTTTTGGAGTGCCGGAGGAACGGTGCTGAATGATAGCGGGAAAGTTGTTATCAACAGCAAAGAAAATATCGAAGCCTTGACATTGTATCTCGCTTTGGCACGAGCCGGATTTATCGAAACACAACGGCAGTTGGACAATATGTTTGTTCGTGGTAATTTGGGCTTCTGGATGTCCGGCTCTTGGCTTGTTGAAAAAATTGCCCGTGAAAATCCCCAATTGGAGTACGGCGCAATGCTCATGCCCACACTCCGCAAAAGCAGCATCGAAACAGCATCATTGAACACTCAAACAAGCAGTGGCGCTTCAATCATCGGCTGTAATTATGTCGCGGTAACGTACAAAGCGCATAATCCGATTCTCGCAAAGCGCTTCATTCTCTACATTACCGACGGCAAGCAATCGCTGGAACTCTTAAAAAATTTCCAAGATGCCGGAATTCCTGCGGATAAGAAGGCAATGAATGACGATTTTGTGCGCTCTTTGCCGCATAATGACATTTTTTTACAGCAAATCACACAATCTCAACTTCCTCCAATGCACCCGCATTGGCTGGATATTGAAAAAGTGTTGGAAGACGCTGTTGTCGAAGCGCTCTACGGCATACGCTCGCCCGAACAAGCGCTGAATCGCGCTCAGTGGCTGATTACGGATATTGTGACCAGACCGTAGCGCAGAGAATCTCGACCAATATCCATAACTCATTTTTCGCTGTATCTCTTACGCAATTCTCATGGAAGAGTTGGCACAACTTCGCACATATCTTGAAGCACAGCGCTACGATGAAGCACTTGTGCTGATTGGAGAGATGGAAGAAATGGCAAAAGAAGACAAAATCAACAAAATCGGTAGTTTTGCTATTATCCTTCTTCTTCATCTTATCAAACAACACGTCGAACAGCGCTCTACACGGTCGTGGGATGTGTTTGTTCGTAACGCAGTTCGAGAAATAGAACGCACCAACAAACGTCGTAATAGCGATGGATATTACGCTTCAGAGGCAGATGTCCGCGAAATTTTGACCACTGTTTTCCCCGTTGCAATTAACCGCGCTTCGCTGGAGATACACGAAGGGCGCTATGACAGTTCAGAAATTGCCACTATGATTCACCCTGAAGCCATGATCTCACAGGCAATTGCGCTCATTCTACAAAATCGTTCAGCAAACCAAATAACAACATCTTAACGATTCTACGACTCCTCCCCAATGCTCTATCAAACCCTCCCTAACGGCTTACGCACAGTGATTATTCCTCGTTCTCACGCACCTGTGGTATCGGTGGCAGTTACTTACGGCGTAGGCTCATACGCTGAATCGCCGACTAATACCGGATTTGCACACCTTTTTGAGCATCTGATGTTTGAAGGCTCGGAAAACGTCGCTCATGGAATGTTCGATAAATACTGCTCCGAAGCGGGCGGTGAGAATAATGCCTACACAACCTTCGATAAAACGACGTACTATATGTCGCTCCCGGCGCATCAACTCGAATTAGGCTTGTGGTTAGAGGCAGACCGCATGGCGGCATTTGGTGTGGATGAAGAAGCGCTCAATGTTCAGAAAAATGTTGTATTGGAAGAAATCAACCAAAATGTCGAAAATTCGCCGTACGGCACGTATTCTCGCGTTTTGAGCCGCACCGCCTTTGCACCCGAAGCCGGATACAGTTGGGAAGTCTATGGTGAACCGAAGCATATCGCAGCATCCACGCTGGATGATGTGCGGGGATTTTTTGCAAATTTTTATCGCCCCGACAATGCCTGTTTAGTAGTGTGCGGAGCAGTGGAGGCAGAAACGGCATTGCCGCTTGTAGAGAAGTATTTTGGTGGTATCGCACGCGGCAGAACTCCGCTTCCACACAAAAACTTTCATCCTTCATTTCGGCTTGGCAAGCGCCACGAGCGCGTTGAAGATACCATTCCGACGGACTCACTCTTTTGCTCGTATCACTTTGACGGCTATATGACGCGCGAAGTCTATGTCGCCGATGTGCTATGCAGTGTGATTTCCGACGGCATGAGTTCTCGTCTTTACAAAGCATTAGCATACAATGAGCGCTCCGCATCGGATGTTAATGCGTATGTGGATGACCGCCGCCATACAAGCCTTTTCACTATTTATGCTATTTCTAACGGCACAGAATATAGCTGCGAAACGCTCTATGCGTCTATGTGGCGTGTTTTGGATGACGTTATTCGTAATGGTATCACCGAACAAGAATTGCAAAAAGCCAAAAACCGCATCAAAACACGCATTGCCCGCACCGTACAGCGTGCTTCAGGCATTGCCGACGAAGCCGCACACCAAGCACTCTTTTTCGACGACCCGTCGCGTGTTTTTCGATTGAGTGATGATTACACAAGCATTAGCACCGGTGAAGTCCATGCCTTTGCACAAAAACTTTTCGCGCACGACAACGAAGTCCGCATTGATTTTGTTCCCAAAACTGCGTAACATTCTTCGGAAACTTCCGCACTATTTTTCTCATCGCTTTTCCACACACTATGAAACTCCAGAAAAAAATCGCTATTGTCGCCGGAGGTACGGGAAATATCGGCGAAGGTATTGTCAGGCGGTACTTAGAAGAAGGCGCAACTGTTGTTGTTCCTTCGCGGACGCTGAATCACATTGATTCATTACAAGGATATGTCAGCGACATTACAACCGGAAATTTGATTCCTTACCAAGCTAATATCGGCACATTTGGCGGTGCGCAGGAATTTGTCCGCAATGTCTTGGAAGATCACGGAAAAATTGATATTTGCGTGGCTTCTATTGGTGGTTGGTGGGGCGGAAAAACGCTTTCCGAACTCAACAATGAAGAATGGCGTGAGATTATGACTAACAATCTCGACCCGCATTTTTACTTGGCTCGTGCTGTACTTCCCTCCATGCAAGAAGCAAAATCAGGAACATATATTTTTATGGCAGGTCCGGGCGGTATTGTTCCGGTAAAAAAATCGGAAATTGTTGCCGTTGCAGGCACAGCACAAATGAAAATGGCAGAGGCATTCGCAACAGAAATGCGCCCTTTTGGAGTCAATGTCTATCAACTCTTTATTGCCGACATAGCCACGCGCAATTCCAAACGCGAAAAAACGGCTTCGTCCATTACCCCTGAAGAAATCGGCGATTACACACTCCAACTCTTTGCCGGTGAAGTCAAAGAACCGAATAATTACATTCAAAAATTTATGCGCGTAACGCTCCCGTGGTTTCGGGTGTGAATTGTTGCCATTGGTTACTTGGTCATTCGTTACTTAGTCATTAGTCACTTTTTATTTTTTTGCATGGATTACAAAGCAGCAGGAGTCAGCATCGAAGCAGGCGAAGAGCTTGTTGATAGAATTAAACCGCTTGTCCGTTCTACCTTCACGCCACGTGTTTTAACAGACATCGGGCTTTTCGGAGCGTGTTTTGATGCGCGTTTCCCCGAATACGACCATCCGGTCTTGGTCTCAAGCGTGGATGGCGTAGGCACGAAACTGAAAATTGCCTTTGCGACAGGCAAACACGACACCGTTGGGCAGTGTTTAGTCAATCATTGTGTCAATGACATTCTCGTTTGTGGCGCATCGCCGCTCTATTTCATGGACTATTTCGCAACCGGAAAACTTGCTGTCGGTGTAGCAGAGCAGGTTATATCGGGCTTTGCGGCGGCTTGCCGAGAAAATGGCTGTGCGCTTATTGGTGGCGAAACAGCAGAAATGCCTTCTATGTACGAAGAAGGCGAATACGACGTTGCCGGAACAATCGTCGGTGTGGTCGAAAAATCCAAGATGCAGCGCGGCGACACCGTTCAAGAAGGCGATATTCTCTTGGGATTGCGCTCGACTGGTCTGCATACCAACGGTTATTCACTTGCCCGAAAGGTCTTGTTTCCTCGTTTTAGCACCGACCAATATTTTGACGAGCTAGGCATGACGCTCGGTGAGGCACTCTTAGCAGTACATAAGTCTTATTTGCCGATGATAAAACCGATTTTAGACCACCAAGACGCATCCAATCTCGTTCACGGAATGTCGCATATCACCGGTGGCGGTATTATCGGCAATACAAAGCGCGTTGTACCGAAACACTTAGACCTTGATGTAGATTGGTCTGCATGGAATCTACCGCCTCTTTTTGCTCTGATTCAGCGCGAAGGTCATATCACTGATGAAGAAATGCGCCATGTTTTTAATCTCGGTATCGGGTATATCCTCATCACCCCCGAAAGCAGCGTTGATGCGGTTTCTGCAATGCTGCCTGAAAAACCTGTTGTGATGGGGCGGGTAGTAAAAGGGTCATAAAAAAGAAATAGAATCAAAGTAATAACCCTTAAACTTAAGTATTCATGCGCTTTTACAAAATTACACTTCTTTGCCTGACCGTGTTTATGGTTTCGCGGGAATCCATAGCTCAACAGCCAGTTATTACTGCTGTTGAGCCTTTTGTTGCACATTCTGGACAGACGATAAGTATAATTGGGCAAAATTTTATGAATGTGACCAATGTTCTTCTTGGCAGTATTCAAATGCGCAGTTTTTCTGTCAATGCCACAGGCGATACGATTCGTGTTATTGTCTCTTCCCATGCTGTCACTGGCGCTGTAAGCGTTGTACAGCCCAGTGGCACAACAACGGCAACAACAACATTTACTCTGCTTGGATGTTCCGGACCTTGGACACCCTTACAGACCATTGTTCCCTCGGCACTCTTGATTAGCTCTCGCCCACAAGAAGTACACTTTGTAAGCCATCAATTTAATATCGGCTTAGGGTTAAAAGTAACTGCTATTGGTCGTGGTCGAGACACTACGCTTATTCCGTTTCGTATGAGTAGGACAATGGTTAGTGTTACAATTCCGACATTTTTTGTTCAAGAACCGGGATCATTGCGATTAAATCTTTACGGAATATGCCAGGTAATGCTTTCAACCACTGTCACCATACAAGCACAAAACAGCGTTGGCACTGCTCTCTCCGAAATATCGAAAGAGCGGGTATTTCCTAATCCCGTACAGGAAAGTCTCACAATTGAAACAACGTTCCGTCGTCCACAAACCCTTGTTCTATCGCTTGTGAGTACACTTGGTCAATCTGTTTTGCACTTACAAGAAAGCGTTTCGGCAGGAAGTTTCACCAAAACACTCTCCACATCGTCTATACCGCCAGGCGCATATTTTCTTTTGCTTCGGTCTGAAGAAGCCTTCACCACACATCATTTTACTAAACTTCCGTAAACCATGAACACCCAAAACCTCAACCAAGACGACCTCGCCGCCGAATACCGCGAACCTGATATGATGCCACCTCCAAAACGGAAGAATTGGCTTATTGTCTATGGTCTTATCGGTATTCTCGGTATAACGGGCTTAACGCTCATTATTTTGTATCGGCAAGTACCCAAAAAGAGCGCCCCCGTTGCAAAGCGTACTGTTCCTGCAACGCGCACCGTATTTACATCGGTTTTAGCGCCCGTTGATTCCGTAACGGCGTTCCGTATCGTGGATGATGTGAGCCGTTCGATTGGCGCAGATTCTGCCGTTACGAACATGATTGTTAGCGGCACGGCGGTGTACAAACGTTGCACATCGTTCAAGGATTTTCAGAATCTTTTTTTACAGGCGCTTCTCAGCGCAGAGCCGGAAAATTTGAAACGCCAATCGCTTTTGCTCTCTCACGTTGCCGGAGTTATTCAAAGTGATATTCTGCCGACGCAGCTTTTTATTATTGGGCGTATCGCCGAAGACGAGTTTACGCCGCAAGAAAAGCGTTTGATTGGCTTTGCAAAGGTGCTGGGCGCTCGCAATGAATCCGTTGCCCGTGTTTCGCTGACAACCTACATTCCTCCGGCAAATACCAATGCAGCTCTGGCGCTCAATGGCGGAGTAAGCAGTCGTGACAAATTTCTGACCACGCTGAAATACGGCAAATACACCGTTATCGAGCATCCTTTACAGTGGTAATATACAGTGGTAATAGTTTTTGTGTTTTTTCTTTTTTCATTTTTTGTTCAGGAGCAACTATGTTCACCCCCGATACACTCAAAGGTAAAAGTATTCTTGTAACAGGCGGCGGAAGCGGCTTGGGACTTTCGATGGCGAAGCATTTCGCAGCACACGGCGCTAATGTTGCTATTTGTGGACGCACCGAAGATAAACTCCGCGAGGCAGCCAAAGAAATCGAAGCCGGAAAACAGCCGGGCGTAAAAGTCCTCACACACGCAGTAGATGTGCGCGATTACGACGCTGTTGGTGTGATGATAAAGCGCCTTGTCGAAGAATTTGGGTCGCTTGAAGGTTTGGTTAATAACGCCGCAGGAAACTTTTTATCACCGTCAGAAGATATTACACCCAATGGCTTCAAATCTGTGGTGGATATTGTACTCCACGGTACATTCAACTGTACGCAGCATTTCGGCAATTATCTCATCAACAATGAACGCCAAGGCTCTATTCTCAGCATCGTCACAACCTACACGGAAACAGGTTCAGCTTTTGTGCTGCCTTCAGCTTGTGCTAAAGCCGGTGTGTATGCAATGACGACAACACTGGCATACGAATGGGGAACGTATGGCATTCGTCTTAATTCCATTGCTCCCGGTCCGTTCCCGACTGAAGGTGCATGGTCGCGCCTTTTGCCGACAAAAGAAATCCAAGAGAAATACCTGAAAAAAGTTGCTTTGGGGCGCGTCGGGAAACACGAAGAATTGGCAAATCTCGCCGTATTCCTTATGTCTGACCTTGCGGGGTATATCACGGGCGAATGCGTAACGATTGACGGTGGAGAACGCTTGGCGGGGGGGGAATTTAACCTCTTTGTAACGGAGTTCGACCGCAAGCCGCTCAAACAAATGTTCTACGCAATGAAACCGAAAAAATAACGTTTGGTGATAACGATGAAAAAGCCGCCGGAACGTTTTTCGGTGGCTTTTCGCGTTTTTTTGCAGGCTTTGTTACACCAAATTTCGCTGTGTCTCGTCGCTAAAAACAAGTGCTTTTTCTCATCACTTTTTTTGGAGTTTGCTATGAAAAAACTTCTTTTGAGCGCTATCTTTGGTGTATCTTTGCTTTGGATGTTAAGCAGTTGCAGTGCGCTGGATATGCAAGAATTCCGGCGGGATGTTACTAAATTCTCTCGTGGACGCTACCGTGTTGTTCAGTATTCCGGTGGTCAAGTTATCGGAAAATGGGAGTTTTTTGGCATTGTCAATCGCTTTGAGTATACCAATAAAATCTTCTTTTTTGTCGGCGATACACTGGTTGAACTCAGTGGAGATTTACAAGTTTACCGCCTTGACAACTAACCCATTTCGTTGTCTGTTGCTATGAATGAACCTATCAAACCCGTTACGCCACTTCCTTCCGCAATGGCTCCGCCGAAAAAAGCAGAATCCGACACCACGCTCTACGGAGGAGCGCCCGCACTCCGCCGCACCAAACACGTTACCCGCCAAACGCTTTTGGAGCGAAAAAAGCGCGGGGAGCGGTTTTCCTGCCTGACAGCCTACGATGCAACAATGGCGCAGATATTCGACGAAGCCGGAATTGACCTGCTGTTGGTCGGAGATTCTGTCGGAAATGTCGTACAAGGACATGAAACCACGATTCCCGTTACGCTCGACGAAATTATTTACCACACCAAAGCAGTGATGCGGGGTGTGAGCCGTGCGATGGTCGTCGCGGATATGCCGTTTATGTCGTATCAAATCTCGCCCGAAGAAGCCTTCCGCAATGCGGGTCGCTTGATGAAAGAAGCCGGAGCAAGCGCTGTCAAACTTGAAGGCGGCAATAGAGTTCTGGAAATTGTTTCTCACATCAGCGATTCCGGGATTCCAGTGATGGGGCATTTGGGATTAACACCACAAAGTATTCACCAATTCGGCTCATATCGTACTCGCGGAACGGACAAAAAAGAAGCAGACCAGATTTTACGCGATGCAAAGGATTTAGAGCGTGCAGGCTGCTTTGCTATTGTCTTGGAAAAAATTCCCGCCGAACTCGCCCGCCAAATCACGGCTGCACTCACCATTCCCACTATCGGCATCGGCGCAGGAATGCACTGCGACGGACAGATTTTGGTTTATACCGATATGCTCGGCATTACCAACGATTTCCAACCGCGTTTTGTACGGCGCTATGATGTCATGCGGGAGCGGATGTTAGAGGCAGTCGGGCAGTACATTACCGATGTTCGCGGGGGAACGTTTCCGTCGGAAGAGGAGAGTTATTAAGGTTATACGCAAAATTTGCTCAATCCGTAGTACGGTCTAACAGGGGAGTCCGCAACACAAGCCGTACTGCGGGTTGCGCTGACATAGTTTCTATTCCACGCGCTTTTTCTTGCCATCATGAACCTCACCGATACTGAAATTCAGATTTTACCGGATTTCATTGCCAATCAAATTGCTGCCGGAGAAGTCGTCCAGCGCCCTGAATCCGTTATCAAAGAACTTGTGGAAAATAGTCTTGATGCGGGTGCGACGGAAATTGTCGTTATCGTGCGCGGGGCAGGAAAACAACTTCTGCACGTCATTGACAACGGCAAAGGCATGAGCCGTGCCGACCTCGAACTCGCTCCGAAGCGCCACGCAACAAGCAAAATCAGGACGGCAGAAGATTTAGCCCGAATAATGACACTCGGCTTTCGCGGTGAAGCGCTGGCTTCCATTTGTTCGGTCGCGCAGGTAGAAATTCGCACACGCCGCCCGGCAGACGAACACGGATGGAAACTGCTGTCGGAGCCGCTACAAGAGCCAACCATTGAACCGACGGCAATGGAAGCCGGAACACAAATTTTTGTGCGGAATCTTTTTTACAACGTCCCGGCACGGCGTAAATTCTTGCGTTCTGATCTGACAGAATTTCGTCATATTGCCGACACCATGACGCGCTTTGCCCTTTCCCGCTCCGATGTACGCTTTGTGTTTTATGACGACGACAGTTTGAATTTTGACCTTGCGCCGACATCGCCGTATCAACGTATTTTGGATGCGCTGGGCAAACGCTTTACCGAAACATTGATGCGCGTTGATTTTTCGGAGCGCCTTGCAAATGGCTCCGATATTCACATTGCGGGATATATCGGGCAACCACATTTTGCCAAACGCACTAAAGCAGAGCAATTTTTTACGATGAACGGGCGCGTCATTGCAAGTCGTCAATTAAGCCATGCGGTGATGAGCGCTTACGAACATTTGATTGACCAGTCCAGCTATCCGCCCTTTGTACTGGCTTTGACGCTAGACCCGGAGCGCGTTGATGTGAACATTCATCCGCAAAAGCACGAAGTCAAATTCGACGACGATCGCACGATATACACCGCCATTCGGCGCGCAGTTACAGAAACTCTCGCACGGCACAACCTCACACCAAGCGCACAATTTCGCGGTAGCAACGAAACATTTCCGGAATTTGGCGGGAATCTGGAGCGGATGACTTTAGCGCCACAAAGTCCGTCGGGACGCGCCGAATCGGTATTGGTAAACCGAGACACCGGAGAAGTTTTGCCAAACGCCAAACGCGAGGCAGAACCACGCTACACGCCGCCCACAGAACGCCGTATGAGCGGACGAGAACTCAGCGCTTATGAGCAAATCTTCGGAAAAGAACGCTCATTTTCGCCTGAAAACCGCCAAGCAAGCGCTTTTCAGAGCAGTGCTTTTCAGGATAATACTTTTCGAGGAACTGCATTTGATACACCGCCAAGCAACAGAAGTCTTGATACCGAGCCTTCCGAACAGGACATTCCTCAACAAGGCATTTCTCAAAAGGATATTTCTCAGCAAGGCAACTATCAAGCAGACGCTTCTCAAGCCGCATCACCACAGGCAGTAGCCGGAAAGTTTTTCTGGCAATTACACAAAAAATATATTGTTATGCCGACGGCAAGCGGGCTTGCAGTCATTGACCAACACGCCGCACACGAGCGCATTTTGTACGAGCGGGCATTAAAAGCGATGAACGAAGGGTTTAAGTACGGACAAGAATTGCTTTTTCCTGTCCACTGTGAGCTAACAAGCGGTGATGCGGCTTTGACGAAAGAACTTTTGCCTGAATTACAAATGCTGGGGTTTGACCTTGCTTTAACACAAGAAGGCGTTGAAATACGCGGTATTCCGGCAGATGTGCGCACAGGCTACGAAGAAGATGCGCTGCGTGAGCTTTTAGAGCAATACCGCGAATACAATGAACTGCGGCATACCTCAGTGCGTGATAATTTAGCTGCGTCGTTTGGATGCCGCTCTGCTATTCGTGCGGGAGATTCCTTAACGTTTCAGGAAATGCGCCATTTGGTGGATGATTTGTACGCAGCAGAAATGCCCTACGTCTGTCCGCATGGTCGCCCGACGGTGATAGAAATTGCCTTGGAGGAATTTGACCGCCGTTTTGGAAGAACGTCGTGATAACTTGTTTGTATCACGCAAACACTGAGGCACAACTGCATCATGACCCAAATGAGCAAAAAACACTGCTTGCAGAATCCTCGCATTGGTCGTATTTTAGCCCTCCATTTTCACCATATCTTGTCTTTCTACCCTGTATTTTTTCGCCGTATGCAGATTATTCGCCATCCCGAGCGGTCAGAATGGGCGCAGCTTACAGCCCGCCCGACCTTGAGTTTTGATGCCATGGAACGCCGCGTCTTGCCTTTGATGAATGCCGTCAAAGAACGTGGTGATGCGGCATTGCTGGAATTTACCCGTGAATTCGACCGCGTAGAACATCCTGTTTTACCCGTAAGCGAAGAAGAGTTCGCCGAAGCAGAACGCCACATGGCAGAAGACCTCAAAAATGCAATTCGGCTTGCGGCAGGCAATATTGAACGCTTTCACAAGGCACAGGTAGAACTGCCAGAGCGCATCGAAACACAACCGGGCGTTGTTTGTTGGCGAAAATCCGTCCCGATTCAGCGCGTAGGATTGTACATTCCGGGTGGTACAGCGCCGCTTTTTTCGACGATTCTTATGCTTGGCGTACCGTCAAGCATTGCCGGTGTGCCGGAGCGTGTCTTGTGTACACCACCGCAGTCCGACAATTCCGTTCATCCTGCCATTCTTTTTGCGGCAAATCTGGTCGGTATTCGTCGCGTGTTCAAAGTTGGCGGGGCGCAAGCAATTGCGGCACTGACGCACGGAACCGCAACAATTCCGAAGGTAGATAAAATCTTCGGTCCCGGCAATCAATACGTTACCGTTGCTAAACAAATAGCCCAACGAAGTGGCGTAGCAATTGATATGCCTGCCGGTCCGTCGGAAGTGGCGGTCTTGGCAGACGAATCCTGCAATCCGGTCTTTGTAGCGGCAGATTTGCTTTCGCAGGCAGAACACGGCGCAGATAGTCAGGTTGTGTTCATCACAACCTCAGAGGCAAGTATTCAAGCGATTTTGGAAGAATTAACGCGGCAAACTGCCGTTTTACCTCGTGGTGCTATTGCAGAACAAGCACTCGCAAACAGCCGCGCCGTGCTATTTGCGAAAATGGATGATGCAATTGATTTTGCGAATGACTACGCGGCGGAACATCTGATTATCGCCAGCAATGACGCAGATTCTATAGCAGAACGTATTGTTAATGCTGGTTCTATTTTCCTAGGGCATTTTTCTCCCGAAGCGGTCGGCGATTATGCGTCCGGCACAAATCATACTCTGCCGACAAATGGCTATGCACGGGCATATAGCGGCGTTTCGGTGGACAGTTTTGTCAAAAAAATCACCTTCCAACGCCTCAGCCCCGCAGGTATTGCTTCCATCGGTACAGCGGTAGAAATCTTGGCTGAAGCAGAAGGATTGCAAGCCCATAAAAACGCAGTGAGTGTGCGGAAAGCAGCACTCGGTCATTGAAAAGCAGCACTCGGTCATTGAAAAATCGGACTTGAACTCAAGGAACAATTATTGCACTCCTTGCGTGTATTTATCCCAGTGTTTGGCGGATTCGCTTGCGTTCATGGTGCATGACCAAAATGCTACGCACTGTTACTGCTCCTACGACCACAATACCGCCGACAATTGCCCAAAAGCCCGGTAACTCTCCGGCAAAAAGTGCTACCCAAATCGGATTCAAGAGCGGTTCGACGACCGGAATAAGAATGGCTTCCAGAGCTGTTACGTGAGGGATAATGCGCGAATAAATGGCGTAGGAAATTCCAAGTTGGAAAACACCCAGCAAAATAATGCCCAGCCAACTTTGAAACGATGGCATAAATCCTCCCCAAAGCGATTGAAAAGCAAACGGCAAACAGACCACAGCCGTCAGTAAATTTCCCCAAAAAACGCCGTCAGAAGCCGTTTTTGGAGCATTTGCACCGAGAAATTGAATGTTTCTTCGCATAAAAAGCACTAACCACCCGAAACTCATGCCGCTTGCTATTGCTAAACCATTGCCAAGCATATTTGCTGCCGATAATCCATCAAGGAAAAACAGAATCATCCCGGCAAAGACGACACCAATGGTAAGCCAATCCAAGCGTGTCGTACGCTCCCCCAAAAACCACGCACCAAAAAGCGCAACATGAACAGGAGCGGTGTATTGTAGCAAAATTGCGTTTGCAGCAGTCGTTAATTTTGTTGCAGCGACAAACATCACCATCGTCAGCATACAAGCAATAGCTGCCCCCCACTCAAAGCCTGTTAATTGACGTGGTGAACGCGCACGAGGCGGCGTTGCCAAGCCAATCGCAATCGTCGCAATTGCGCTCCGCACCCCCGCAATCGAAAGCGCGTCCCACTGAACGAGTTTAATAAAAACACCGCCCGAACTCCACAAAGCCGCCGTCAAAGCGAGTAATAGCAAGGCGCGTGTGTGTGTAATGGTCATCTGAAAAAGTTCCTTGCGAGTAATAGTGTTGAAAATACAGCAAGAACGCTGTTGCTAAAACGATGTTACCAAAAGTTCTTCGACTTTCCAAATTTCCCTGCTCTTTGCGTTCCAAGAATTCTTCAAAATTGTGTATCTTAGTCCTTCGTTTAGTTCAACATTTCGTCATTATAATGACCTGCGCAACAGCAATATTCTGTAACTTTTTGTTTTATTCTGCGTACAAGAATGAAACACAATTTGTGAAGGTTTATTCTACGACGTATTCCCTTTCAGCCATGCACCGCTTTATCACATCATTCGCACTGACCATCGGTAGTATTGCTTTTGCAAGCACTACCGCTCTCAGTTTTCAGTCTTCACCAACGCCACCCTCTTCAGCCTCGGTTATGGTGATTCATGCTCCGGCTGCTCCCAGTGCGTTAAGTTCAGCAAAAGTTGTATCACACCCGGCAGCAGTAACGGCGCAGAGATCTGTGCGTGTGCATACAGAACACCGTTTGGAAGACGGTACAGAAGAAGTAGTAGAACGGCGCTCACTTGCCAAGCCGTTTACGGCAATTGACATTAGTGGTGGCGGTATCACGGTTGAATTAACCTGCCAACAAGAGCCCAAACTCGAAATTATCGGTGAACCGGAAGCCGTCAAAACGCTTGACACCGACATCAGCGACGGTCGGCTGGAAATCTCCGGTGCGGCATGGAAATTCGGAAAAAAAGCAATTGTTGTGCGCGTTTCGACACAAACAATCAACGATATTGTTATGTCCGGCGCAAATGTCCTCAAAGCAAGCCGCATCAGCACTGATGTCCTCGATGTTGAGCTGAGTGGTGCCTGTGTTCTGGAGGCTTCCGGCAAAGTCAAAAAACTCCGTTTGGAAGTCGCCGGTGCTTCGGTTGTCAATGTTAAAGATTTAATCGCTGAAAAAGTTATCGTCGAAGCCGACGGCGCTTGTAAGGCAGTGGTCTATGCAGAAAAATACTTATCTGCAACGGTTTCTGGTGTATCGAAAGTATTGTACGTCGGTGAACCAAAAGAAATTAGCAAAGATGTCTGCGGCTTGGCAAAGGTCAGCCCGATGAAATAACACTCTATGCTCCACACTCCTCTCCAACGGATGCTTTCGATAAGGACGATGCTTAATGCAGCAGCGTTCACTCCCGTAGCACACACGATATCTGATAGAGTAGAAGATTCGGAACAACGCCACACAACACGTAATTTTACGCCCGGAAATTTCTTACATCAACGTTTTTCACAACGCCGGAGATGGTATCACATTTTTTGTTTGATACTATCTTCGGCGTTGCTGTTTCCACTACTGACTGATGTTGCAGGCGCACAGCAGCTCATCTTTGAACACCTTTCCTACGAACAAGGGCTTTCCGAATCGAATGTAACGGCGTTGCTGCAAGACCGCTACGGCTTTTTATGGATTGGCACAAGTAATGGTCTTAATCGGTATGACGGCTACAAAATCACCACCTACCGAAACACTCCTAACGACACGAATAGTCTTAGCAATAATGCGATAACAGCATTGTTTGAAGACGAAAGGGGTGTACTTTGGATTGGGACTCAAAATGGTCTGAACCGTCTTGACCGTGCGTCAGGAAAATTTTCTGCTTATCAGCACATTCCCGATAGTAGCAATTCTCTTAGTCATAACTTTATTCGTGCTATCGCTGAAGTACCACGCGGCATACTTTGGGTAGCAACAAAACGAGGATTGAACAGACTTGATGTCGAGCGCAACGAGTGGAAACTCTACAAAGCCGACAAAAAAGGTCGTGGCAAAGGTCCGAGCGATAACGATATAACGGCGATGCTGGTCGAACCCTCTAATCGTGCGCATTTGTGGCTGGCAGCTCGCAGTGGCGGATTGAACCGCTTCCACGTCAGCAAAGGTGTTTTTACTGTATTTAAACCGGAAGAATTAAGCGAGTATGATGATGAGAACATTGGCGTTAGCGCAATGAAATTTGATGCTTCCAACACTCTTTGGCTTGCAACACGCGATAACTCCATCTGGCGCTTTTCTCCTGATACAATGCGCTTTCAACGAATACCTGATATCTTACCTTCAGAGGAAGCCTTTCGACAATATTTAACGACCATTACTCCTCAACGCGCCATTCCGACAATCACCATACAATCCCTTGCTCTTGACAAACAAGGTAAAATCTGGGTTGGCACACGGGAAGGATTGTTTTCACGTCCGATGAATGACGATAGTGCACCGTGGCAAGCGCATAAAAACAATCCCAACGACGCACAAAGCTTAAGCGATAACAACGTCAGCGTTATTTTTCCTGACCATTCCGGCATATTGTGGTTTGGAACACAAGAAGGCGGATTAAATAAATTTGTTCCTCAAACAGCAGCATTTCATAATGTCAAATACAACAGCGATGACAAAGCACTCCCGAATCCTATTGTAAATGCTGTAAGCCGTAAAGCTAATGGCGAAGAGTGGTTTGGTACGCAAAACGGAGCGGTTATCTACAGAAACAGTGATCCAGTACGTCTTGTCGCTAGCAATTATGCCGTCACTTCTATTATTCATGATTCGCAAGGAAATACATGGCTCGGAACAGAAAGCGGACTCTTGCTCTTTGATGCCGCCTCTAATCCCAAACGCCTTCCGGCTCCTTTTGATGCTATGGTCGGACTAAGCGATAATCTTATCACGTCACTTGCCGAGGATAAACAAGGGAATATTTGGATTGGCACACAAGGGGACGGCGTTAGCCGCTACAATTCTCGCTCCGGAACATTTACCCGCTTTAACACCGACACGGATGACAGTACATCGATCAGCGAAAATTTTGTCTTTTCACTGCTTGTCAGCCGCAAAGGAACGGTTTGGGTGGGAACAAATAACGGTCTCAATCGCTTCAATGCCAATTCGGGAACCTTTACACGATACACACGGTCGAAAACAAGTAGTTTCCCCGATGCACCACTACTGGCATTACACGAAGACAACCAAGGTTCGCTCTGGCTGGGAACACTTGGTGGGGGGTTATTTCGATTTGATGTTGCTTCCGGCAATGTATGGCGCTTGAGCAAAAAGGATAAATTACCCAGCGAAACAATTTTTGGTATTCTGAGCGACAAAGCCGGCAAAATTTGGTTAAGCACAAGTCGTGGTCTTGCGGCACTGACCATTATCAACGGAATGCTTCAAAACGTCCGTAGTTATGGAGCAGCAGATGGCTTACAAAGCAGTACATTTCGCAAGGGCGCATATTTTCGTGCTAATGACGGAACAATGATCTTTGGCTTAGGAACAGGCTTTGTCTCCTTTCACCCTGATTCTCTTCATGACAATCCTTTTCCGCCGGCTGTTACTTTGACACAGTTTCATATCTTTGGAGAATCCGACCGTAACAACGACGCTCCATCGCCCATGCAAACACGCTTTGAGATAAATTACAATGATAATTTTGAATTGGAATATGCCGCGCTGGATTTCACAAACCCCAACCGCAATGAGTATGCGTATCGTATAGAGGGTGTGACGAAAGAATGGGTGTACACCGGACAAGGACGTAAAATTACTGGAACGAACTACGACCCGGGAACGTACACAATCTACATCAAAGCCGCAAACAGCGACGGAATTTGGTCGGAAACGCCATTGGAACTCACTATTATCGTTCACCCGCCTTGGTGGGGAAGATGGTGGTTTCGTATCGTCGTTGTGGCATTTGGAATTGGCTGTATTGTCTTGACATACCGTTTGCGCGTACGGAGCATGATAGCCATGACAACACGCTTACAAACGCTTGTCGCCGAGCGTACAAAAGAGATTTCTGAGCAAACCGCACTGCTAGAATCTCAAGCCGCTGAAATTCAAATGACTAATGGTGCTTTACAAGAGAAAAACGCAGAATTAGAGCGCGTTTTGAACGTGAGTGAAATGGCACGGCAAGAATTAGAGCGCGCGTATCAACTTTTGGACAGCGAAAATACCCGCAAAACGCAAGAACTCGACGAAGCACGAACATTTCAACTCTCGATGCTCCCTCGCCATGTTCCGCAAATTCCGGGCTTGGATATTGCCTTTGCCTTACGCACCGCAACGGAAGTGGGAGGCGATTATTATGATTACGTACAAACTGCAGAAGGAACATTAACACTGGCTATCGGCGATGCAACAGGACATGGCGTACGTGCAGGAATGCTGGTTTCACTTGTCAAAAGCAGTTTTCACGCACTCGTGCATGATTATTCGCTCGGTGAAACAGTGAGTCTGATTTCGCAGACCATCAAACAAATGCGACTGCAACGAATGTTTATGTGTCTTTCGCTTCTGCATTTTCGCCGTTCCACTGCTCCGCCAGAACTCAACGATGCTTGGGAATTAGATGTAGCCGGAGCAGGAATGCCACCAATAATGATTTACCGCGCAGAAAGCTGCACTATTGAACAATTTCGTACGCAGGGGATTGTCTTGGGTGCAATGGAAAATGTAGCATATCCGGCAATACATCTGACGCTCAAACAAGGCGATATTATGCTCTTGATGTCAGACGGTATCATTGAACTTTTTAACGCTTCAGGAGAAGAACTTGGCACACACCGCCTAGAAACTTATTTTAAGCGCTTATGCGAATCATCGTCATCATCCACTACGATACCCCAGCTTTCGGCTGATGATATATTAAGTGAATTACATCGCCTCACCGATTCATGGCTGGACGGCGAAGCTCCACATGATGATATTGCTTTGATTGTCGTTCGAGTGCAGTAATACTGACAAATGCCTACAAGTGAAAAGCCATACCAAATGCACGTAATGAAACGTGCGCATGGTATGGCTTTTGTATTGTCAAGCGAGTTATTCAGCCGAGAAGGAATATTATTCGGAGCTATTCATTCCAGGCATTCATTCAAAGTATTAGTTCATGCCGAGCATTTTCTTGATTCCGGCGCTGGTCAAACCTTTAGGGCGAGTAATCGGAACACCCGCAGCACGCGCCAAGACAAGTTGCGAAGCAATGCCCATTGCACGAGAAACACCGAACATAACAGTGTAAAACTCAAATTCACGCATACCGTAATAGTAGAGTAATGAGCCGGAAGCCGCGTCCACATTGGGCCATACGTTTTTCGCTTTGCCGTGTTCCGTGAGAACTTTCGGAGCAATCTGGAAGAGTTTATCTACAATGCCGAAAATTACATCATCACCGCAATTTTGCTTACCAAAGTTGTAAAATGCCGTAAAGCGTGGGTCTGTAACGCGCAATACAGCGTGTCCATAGCCCGGAATTACCTGACCGCTATTAAGCAAAGCCCAAAGTTCGGTAGATAATTCATCATCGGTTGGCATTTTTCCACCAAATTTTTCATACAGTTCCAAAACAAACGACAAACACTCTTGATTTGCCAAGCCGTGAAGCGGTCCGGCAAGACCATTTAATGCGGCACTGAAGGAATAGAAAAGGTCTGAGAGTGCTGATGAAACGGTATTTGCTGTGAAAGCGCTAACGTTACCGCCTTCGTGGTCAGAATGAAGCACGAGATACATCCGAATCAACTCCGTAAAACGGCTGTTTGTATCAGGTAAACCCAACATATATGCGAAGTTTGCACCCCAATCCAAATCCGTGCGTGGCGCAATACGCTCACCTTTATCGAAACGCATACGATAAATCGCAGCAGCAATCGTTGTAATGCGGGAGAGTAATATGAATGAGTCTTCGAGCATAAACTGCCAAAGTTTATCTTTGCCTTTGCCGGAATCGTATGCAGCACGGAAACGTGATTCGCGCTCCATGACAAGAATTGCCGTTGAAAGCATGACCATCGGATGCGAGTCGCGTGGCATAGACTCTAAGACATTCCAAACATAGTAGGGAACGGAGGAATGTTGAGTAAAAAGCTCATGAAGTTCAGTCCGCTCATTATCATTAGGAAATGAACCGGTACAAAGCAAGAAAAAGATATCCTCCGGTTGAGATTTTGTCAATTCCAAGATAGGAATATTGCGGATACGCAATCCCTCATCGGGATTAACAGTCGAAGTATCACAAATAAGCGCGGGCACACCACGAATACCGCCTAAAACCTGACCGGCTGTAATTTCGCCGATTTTGGTTTCTTCGTGTTGTTTTGCCATTTGCTTGCGCTCTACTCGCAGTGTCTCGGCAATTTCTGCCATTTTAGCGGTGATAAGTTTCATGGAGTTGCTCCGGTGGTTAAACGTTAAAGGTGATTATACAATAAGAGAATCTTGAGTTCGAGATTGTGTCCGACACAAGATTGATCATACACTATTGGTAACAAACGTCATTGATAACAAGCAGTTGATACAATCTTTGCCACAAGGAGAGAGTTTGCACACACACGAGACTTCAAGGCTTGCGTTGAAGACAACCTGAATGATGCAAGCGCCCCAAAATTACACAAAATGTTGAGCTATGCAAGGAAATATGCAATGAAACGTGATTCAGGGGTAAAAAAATCTTTGTTGTGACAAACTCAGACACGTTCAAGGACGGGACAAGGAAAGGAAGATTGTAGAAAGAATGGTATAAAACTCACGACGGAGGCTTACAGAACAACACATGGAAAACTTATAAAGCACATTCTCGTTTGATAATTGCCCAAAGATTATCACGAGTATCATTGGTCACAGAAGAGTATGGCAAAATATCTACACATCCGGCGCAATATTGTGTTGCTTCGGCTAATTGTTCTTTGCGTTCTATAACAGCAGAGACAGAAATTTTATCTTTTTTCGTCAAAATGAGAACATAACGGCGCGAAGCCATCTCCATTTCTTCAATCATTCCCATATCCAGATGGGAAGGATCATGACGACTGTCAATCAAGTGGCAGACAAGATGTAATTGCTTGCGTTCATGTAAATATTGATGCATAAGACTTTTCCATGCAGCTCGCTCAGTCTGCGAAACTTTCGCATAACCAAATCCCGGACAATCCACCAAAATCCATTGTTGGTTGATACCAAAAAAGTTGATTTGCTGCGTTTTACCGGGAGTAGCCGAAACGTGAGCAAGATTTTTTCGACGAACAATACTGTTAATCAGCGAGGATTTACCGACATTAGAACGTCCAATAAATGCTACTTCAGGAAGAGTTGTACTTTGTGGAAAATGCTCGGATTTGGTTGCCCCAATCAGAAATTGTGCGTCGTGAATGTGCATAGCGATAACGTTCCTTGTGTAAAAAGAGCAAATGAAGTACTAAGGCGCGGCAAACTATCCACCCGCGCGGCTGTACTACGAATTCGGTTGGCAAAATTGGCACAGAATCGGGACTTGTGCAAATATGTTCTATCTAAAGCACGGGAAATGTAAGAAGGAAAGAAAGATTATTCTGTTGAAAGATTAGTTGTAAAGCGGTACCCCAGCCCTTTGACTGTTTCGATGTACGAGCTATATTTCCCAAGTTTTTCTCGGATTTTCGAGATATGAACATCCACAGTGCGTTCAATCACTTGTACGCTCTCGCCCCAAATTCTCCTTAGAAGAAACTCACGGTCAAAGATTTTGTCAGGATTTGCAGCAAGAAATGCTAGGAGTTCAAATTCCTTTTTTGGAAAAAAATGTTCTACCCCGTCAATACGGACGGTATAATTTTGGCGGTTAATCTCAAGCGCATCAATAGTCAATAATTCCGGTGCAGCGATAATTTCCGTACGCACCGCCTCCACCGGACGACGGATACGCGCTTTAATACGGGAAATCAGAAGACGTGGACTAATAGGCTTTTGAATAAAATCATCTGCGCCCAACTCCAAGCCGAGGATTTCGTCAATTTCACCGGATTTTGCCGTTAAAAAGATAACGGGAATTGAACGCGTTGCAGGATGCGCCCGAATAGCTTTGCAGGCTTCAAAGCCATCCATTTCGGGCATCATAATATCTAACACAATCACATCCGGTAACTGACTAGCAGCAATACTTACGGCTTCTTTGCCATTATTGGCTTTCATAACGTCAAACCCTTCTTTACGAAGATTATACGCCAACAGCTCAAGAATATCCTCTTCGTCATCAACAATCAGTACAGTTTTTTGCGCCATAGTTGTTCGAGAAAGGTGAACGTGATAAAAGTCAAATCGGATTACAAAATTACCAAATTATGAATGTTTTCTATGATTTTCCGTCTTTCGCAAAGTTTACCTTTTCATAACATTACATTGTTATGGGAAGAATACGCGGCACTTGAATGCAAGACCTACAAAAAATCCCGCTTTTCTTCTTCATTGAAGAAAGAAAGCGGGATGATAATCTACCGTCGAAATATTTGTTATTTCACAATATCCAATAGCTCTACATCAAAAATCAATACTGCATGAGGCGGAATACTTGGCGGTGCGCCTTGAGCGCCATAGCCGAGATCGCCCGGAATGAACAATTGGTATTTCTCACCCGTTTTCATCAATTTCAATGCTTCTGTCCAACCGCGAATTACGCCATTAACAGGAAATTCTGCCGGCTGACCGCGTTTGATAGAACTATCGAACTCTGTACCATTAATGAGTGTACCACGATAGTGAACACGTACAGTATTAGTATCAGACGGCGTTTTACCACCATCATTGGCTTTGATAACTTTGTATTGTAAGCCACTTGCGGTGGTTTTTATGCCCTCTTTTTTTGCATTTTCTTCTAAGAATTTTTTGCCTTGAGCAATGTTTTCTGCGGATTCTTTTTCACGCTTTGCTTGCATCTTTTGCATCAATTCTGCTTGAAATGATTGCATGACAGCTTGCATTTGTTCATCGGTAAGCTGCATTTTACCCGCCATAGCATCCTTCATACCGCCAAGCATAACGTTTAAGTCCAACTCAAGGTCCTGTTTTTTCATACTACGACCAATATCCACGCCAATTGAATAGCTGACGGAATCTTGTTTGGTTTTCAATTTCGCTTTTTGTTGCGACATCGAATCGCAGGAGCAGAACAAAACGCATACTGCGATGACCGCGAGAAATCTCATAAAATCTCCAATAATTTGATAAAAAGTGTGATTGGTTAGTCGAATTAGGAAGTATCTAAAAATTACTCCAAAGACAAGTTTACCGAAAACAGTTTGAAACATGTACAAGTAGTAAGATGTCTAGTGATGCGGTAAAGGTTTATGGTTATTTATCACTTCCAAGAATGAGTGGTAGACCTTTGCCGCCGCCCATGATAATAATTTTACTGTTTTGAGAATTGGCTAACTCTCGCTGTGCTTTAATCATCTCATATTGTAGCACTTTGTCACTAAGAGCAGAACTCAAAATTTGTTGAGCATCTGCTACCCCTCGTGCTTCCACGCGCTTGAGTTCAGCTTCTTGCTTGCCTTTTTCAAGAACGTACTCCATGCGTTGTGCATCTTGAATCGCGGTAATTTTTCGTTCAATACTTTCTTTGACGGAAGCAGGGAGAGTGATATTCCGCACGAGAAGTTGCTCCAAAACGAGCCCTCTGTCACGGAAATCTTTTTCAATGCTTGTTTTGATATTGGTCTGAAACGCTTCGCGTTTGGTGGAGTACAATTCTACCGCACTAAAAGCAACAGCGTTATCGCGAACACGTGTTCTTGTTAGAGGGCGCACCACTTTATCTTCAAAATTCTCACCGATCTCACGAATAATTTTAGGTGCATCCTGTGGTAAAACTCGGTACAACACAGTCATATCAATTGTTACTTCCAAACCGTCTGCTGCCAGAACACGAATTGCATCGTCGCCTTTTTGCTGTCCTTCGTCGGTGACGGAAGACATTGTATAGTTTTGCGTCTGGGTTGAAATCTCAATCACTTCTGCGAGCGGATTAACGATACTTAGACCTTCGTATAAGACATTATCTTGTACTTTACCAAAAATTTTCTGCACACCTACATGTCCAGCATCAATTTGACGGAATGTGGATGTACCTGTGCCTAAAAAAGCAACAAGAACGCCAACCAACACAAGCACCCAACGTAATTTGCGCAGGTTTTGATTAAAACTGCTGAGAATTATTCCCAGAAGGGCAATAATGACGCCAAGGATGAGCAAAAACATCGGAACTTCTCCGGTAAAAGATTGAGAAAATGCTGCTTATGCTGTTGTGCTGCAAATCCTCTGGGATTGCTATTCTTATAGATTGCAGCAGATAATGTTCATTAAATTACACGAATCGTATTCATGCGCATCCAGCCAACACTTCCGTCCGCAATACGCACTTTACACCATTCACCATCCATACCAAGTACATCAACTTTTGTACCTTCGTGCAGAACAAACAAATCTTTTGAAGCTTCTTGTGGTTCACTTTTAATAACAACACTGGACGCAAAAACGATTGCACTTACGGCTTTATGTTGCTGCTGAAAAGCAAAGGTAAACATTAAAGCCGCACAAACCAATGTCACAATACCAAGGGCGAAGAGTGCCTTTTTTACGCCCGGCAAGGGTATAACAAAAAACAATGCTGCCGCAATACAAAAAAACCAAACAAACATAACACCAACAATACTCCATGTACTGGGAGTAGCAAGGGCGACAAACATTCGCCACCACTTGATAACAAAAAATTGTGGCGCAGGATCAATTTTATCGGTAATACGGCTTTTGGCAAGTTCTAAATTAAAATCTATATCTTCATCTGTCGGATCAAGGCGTTGAGCACGTTCATAATTCAAAATTGCCGCCGCCATATTTCCAAGTTTGTAGTAACAATTCCCCAAATTAAAATATACTTCTTCCGCCTCAATGCCTTCTTTGACTAATTCTTCGTACATCTGCGCAGCCCTCTTATAATCAGCATTTTTATACGTTTCATTTGCACGTGCAAAGGTACGCTCGGATGTTTGCGCTAAAACACTTTGCGGTTGTATTGTCAAAATGTGAACAATGACGACCACAAAAACAGCGTACAGATAATCGTAAAAAAAGCGATAGCTCATGGATAACGCAACAAATGTCTAACGATTCGCCAGACCCTGAGAATATGAATGGCGATAAACTGCACTATCAAGTACAGCCTACTAAGTTACGGAAAAAACATGGAAAAAGGAAATGTTGAACGAGGCGTTCCTGATTTTTGCCTTGTATTATGATTTAAAATAGGCATCTCGTGCCATATCTCGAATTTCGACGGAAAATTGACACGAGCGCTCTTTAATGGAAGTAGGAAACGTTTCCCGTAAAAGCGCCAAAAGTCTTTCACCTGCTTGATGTTTAATATCAGCACTACGCCCTTCCAAAATTTCTAAGCGAAGGTGAACAAAGGCGTGATTACTATCTCCGTCTGCTATGTAGTATATGGGACAAGGATAGACGCGGCTTTTAATATCTGCTAATTTGAATGCACCGAGTTCATTCAAAACCCAGTGCATACGGCTAAAAAGTTGCTCAAAATCAGGTTTCTCCACGATATTGGCAGAATGTTCAAGAATAAGATGCGGCATACAGCAATCAAAAAAAATGCAAAAAAATGTTCATTGTTGAAGTGGCAAATTACTAAGCCCACGGGCGCTTGGCAAGAATTATCCGCTTATCAACAAGAATTTGTCAAAAATAATTCTCAGTTCTTGTGTTTGTGCTTTTGTAGTGCTGAAGTCGCAATAACCCAAAGAATCTTGTATCCCGCTTTAATTGTACCTTTGATAGTGCCGGTGATTTTGGATTTGCCAATGCGTACACGGTAAGAAACAGGAATTTCCATACAGCGAAGATGATGCTGAGCTGCTTTAACTTGCATTTCGACCGTCCAGCCAAAATTTCTGTCCTGCATATTGAGAAATTCAAGAGTTTTCCAAGTTATAGCACGAAATGGACCTAGATCTGTAAAACGGACTCCCCAAATAAAACGAATAAGCCATGTTGCCAACCAATTACCAAATCGCGCCTGCGGCAAAAGCGCCCCCGGCTCAACTATACCCAAGCCCATTCCTAAGCGCCGCGAGCCGATTACCAAATCCGCCTTGTCGCTCAGTAATGGTTCTAACAGCATAAGCATTTCTTCCGGCGTGTCACTGTAATCCGCATCAAGAAAAACAACCCATTCTGGCTTGTACTCTCGCGCTTTCTCTAAAGCCCGTAAACATGCAGCACCATAGCCACGCTCCTGTTCATGAACAACGATTGCACCATGTTCAGCGGCGACAATCGCAGTGCGATCAGTGGAAGCATTATCACAAACGATGACGTGAGCTTGTAATTCTTGAGGAATGTGAGTAAGGACTAGACCGATAGAATCTTCCTCATTCAGCGCAGGAATAATGACAATGAGGCGGTTTGAAGTTAGTAGAGTATTGTTTGCGGGGTTGTTCGTTGAAGTGTGATACATGCTAGACAGAAAATCAGGGGCTAAACACCCAACAAACCAAAATTTTTCGTAGATAGCTACTTTATGGCTTTCACAAACAAGTATTTGTCAGTACGGACTGTATTCTGCAATACACCGATGGATGATCAGTACATATGGAAAACACCTTCCATACTGCACATATTCTGCGAGAGTCCTGATACTTACTCAAGCGATGTAAGACCGGTGGCAGCCAACCCGTGATTTTTTTGTCGGGATTCATCTGCCATGCGTTCTTTATAAGTAATTACCTTTGTTTGAAGCTCCTCATCATGTGCAGCGAGCATTTGCACAGCAAGCAAGCCAGCATTTTTCCCGGCGCCAATTGCTACAGTCGCCACAGGTACACCGGCGGGCATTTGGACAATAGAAAGTAAAGAATCTACACCGGAAAGAGCTTTGGACAAAATTGGTACACCAATGACCGGTAAGGGTGAGTATGCTGCCACCATACCGGGCAGATGAGCTGCGCCACCGGCACCAGCAACTATCACGCGAATACCCCGTGTATGAGCAGAAGAAGCATATTCTGCCATGTCAGCAGGAGTGCGGTGTGCAGAAATCACACGAATCTCAAATGGTACGCCAAATTCAATACAAATATGTGCAGCTTCTTGCATAGTCGGCAAATCTGAATCACTTCCCATAATAATGCCAACAAGCGGCGGACGCGATGAATGCTCCTGCGGTTCTGCAACTTGAATTGCTAAGGAATGAGGGATGAGTTGCGATTTTATATTCATTGCTCAGAAAATTCCATGAAGAGTTTAAATCAGGCAAATACCTTTGGTATAGCGATATTTGCACTCATATTTTGTCCTCAATGTTTTGTACTGAAAACAAAAATGCCTCGCCACCGGGGGGATGTGATGACAAGGCATGCAGCATAAAGAGGATTTCGGTCTGGCGACCGAAGAGCGGGAAACGAGACTCGAACTCGCGACATTCACCTTGGCAAGGTGACGCTCTACCAACTGAGCTATTCCCGCTTATTTACTATAAATAACGAACATGATTATTATTTGTCATTTTCATTTATTTTAAGTGAGTCCAAAAATACGTCAACAAAACTTTTTATGCAAATATTTTTTGAAAAAAAACGCAAAAAAAATCACATAAAATGAGTGATGAATCTCCTTGTGCAAATGTTTTGAACATCTTCCAGCGACATAGGTGATTGCATTTTTTTTTCGCGCTCCAGTTGAATTGATGTCACCTCTTTGTCGTGAATACCACAGGGAATAATATATGAAAATTCTTGCAGGTTATTGTGAACATTAAGTGCAAATCCGTGAGAAGTAACCCAGCGAGCACAATGAATACCAATAGCACAAATTTTACGATAATTTTCCACCCAAACCCCAGTTAACCCTTCAACTCGCCCTCCTATCAGACCACATTCAGCAATTGTTTCGATAATACATTCTTCAATTTCCCGCAAGAACCAATGTAAGTCCTCATGAAAATCGCTCAGCCGAAACAGTGTATAACCGACAAGTTGTCCCGGATTATGCAATGTCACATCGCCCCCACGATTGACATTAATAACTTCTACACCATGTTCGTTCCATTGGGATTGAGGAAGCACAATATTATCACGACTACCGTTTTTACCAATCGTAATGACACTGGGGTGCTGACAAAAAACCAAGGTACTATTTTTCGCACCCGCTTGAATACGACCTTGCAAATGACGTTGGCGCTCCCACGCATCGTGGTAATTAATTAAGCCCCAATCTTCAATAGTGAGCATGAGTTACAAAGGAAAAGTGAGTAGTGATGTGCACTCAACCTTATAAAAGAGACAATGTGAGTGCAGCAGAAGATATACACGAACGCAATGAGCGCGGAAAAATACAATCAGGTATTGTCTTATTAGCGCTGTGCCGAAGGTATAAGACCTATTTTCGCGGCAAATTTTGTAGCTTCCAACCGTGAACCAACATTTAATTTTTGATAAATGCTGGAAATATAATTTTTAACCGTTCCTTCGCTAATATTGAGAAGTTCGGCAATTTCTTTATTCGGCAAGCGTATAAGTCGCAGAACATTACGCTCTACAGGAGTGATTCCGGCTGAATTAAGCGCATGGTCTATAACTACCAACTGCTGAGCAACGCTTGAGCTTAGCCATAATTCACCGGGATGTTCTGCAATCCAACGAATCGCATTAATAAACGTATCGCCGGATTCTGCTTTAGAAAGATAACCATTGGCACCACTCGCTAGAATATCATGCACCGAGACACTTTCATTACCGGTCATAGCAAGAATACTTAATTTATCGTTGGTTATTCCCTTTTGACGCAATGATTTAATTACCTCTAAACCCGTAGTATCCGACAATTGCATATCGACCAGCAATACATCAGGCTTCAAAGTTTTTAATGCAGTCAGCGTTTCTGCACCAGATGATGCCGTTCCGACAAGATTGATAAAAGGTTTTTCATCGCCTGCTTTCGTTTTTATCCATGATTCGAGCGCAAATCGTACTGCTTCGTGGTCATCGGTAACAAAGACATTGATAGTGTCGCCTTGATACATAGTTTGCTATGATTCAAAAATGGAGAAATGACAAAAAGGTATATTTTGCTTACAATCTTGAGAGTAATGGAATATAATAACTAATGATATACACAGGGCAGCATTGTTCTACAATGCTTCTATTGACTGATGCTACAAAAACGCAAAATATATTGCCGAATTTAGCGAAAGTTCGTACATTTTCCTAGATTTATACGTGACAGAGATATTTCCTTCACTTTTTTACTAAATAAAGCTACAATAAATGTAGTTTGAGTTCCAAAATCAAAGTTCACACCTTAGGAGATCTGACAACTCCGTATGCAGTGAGCAAAGATTGATGAAAGAACAGCAGGATTTACATTCCGCGCTCCACATTGCAAAATTTAAGCAAACAATCTAAGTACATAATCAAAGAAATTCTCTGTACACGCATAGACCACCTATGTAAAAATGTAGAAATGGATATCTGTTAGCCGACAAAAACTTGTTTAGTCATTTATTTGTTTGATTATCCAAACGCTTGGCAAATCAGGCACTCCGTTCTTCAGGACTCTCTTGAATTCAATCCTCAGGCTTTTGGTCTTTCTTCACAGACTACTAAGTGATTCATTTTTTAATGGTGCTTTTCTGATTATTAGCTTCGCTCATCTTTTATCCCATACTAATGGTGTCTTCGCCCCGACATACTTTTTTTTGTCTCATTTCCCGGCATCTCATGTTGCATTTTCGACGTTTGCTATACTTGCATTTTTTCTGTCTTTGCATAATTATATTACTATGTCCTAGCAAAACAGCTTTGGCTCAGCAAAAACGAAGTGATAGCCTAGAAATGGTTATTGGGGCAATACGACGCGAATGGGGAAATATTGTTGATACATCGTTTGTGAATTTACTAAATAATGTAGCAACAGAATACCGCACGTCGAATCCTTTGAAAGCATTGGAATACTGCGAGCAAGCACGCAAATACGCACGCGATATGGGATACAAAGCAGGAATAGCGGAAGCAGCAAGCAACATGGGCAATATTCATACACAACAAGGCAATTATGACCGCGCTATTCAAGATTATTTGGAAGCACTGAAATTATATGAAGAACTCAGACAATCCGAACGAGTAGGAACGACGCTGAATGCTCTTGGAATTTCTTATAGTAAACGCGGTAACAACCGACAGTCTTTAGAAATGTATGAAAAAGCCCGAATAGTGTATACTAATATTGGGGACAAGCGTGGTTTAGCAAAAACGCTTGGTAATCTTGCCAGTCTATATTCAGACAGTGGGAATGACAGAGTCGCAGTTGCATTTCATGAAAAAGCACTTGTTCTGCATCGTGAATTCGGAGATTCTATGGGCGTAGCTTTTGCGTTAAATGGGATTGGCATTGCATATGTTAATCTTGGTTACGATGATAAAGCATTGGAATACTTTAGGGAAACCGAACGCATTTTCATGCAATTCTCCACAATTGTTGATAGAAACACTCTAGGAGATTTATACAATAATTTTGCTATTGTATATTCAGCGAAAAACCTCTACAACAAAGCATTAGAATATGTACAGAAGGCACTTACGATTGCCCAAGAATCTGGTTTGCGACCGCTACGACAAAATTCGTATGCTATTTTATCTGATATTTACAAAAGTTTGGGAGATTACAAACTCGCACTTGACTATGCACAACGCGACAATGTTCTTAAAGACTCCATTTTTAACGAGGAAAGCGACAAACTACTCGCCGCAGCAGTCCGAAGCTATGAACTTAAACGCAAAGAAGATTCTATTCGCACACTGACGCAAGATAAACAAATTAGCGCCCAACAAATTCAACTTCAACAGCAGCAACTCCAACTACAAAATCAGCAATTACTCTTTCTTGCAATAGGCTTCGTTTTAGTTGTCGCAATTGTCGGTTTATTGGCAAATGGTTATAGAATCAAACGTCGTTCAGAACTTCAGTTACAACACAAAAACACCGAATTAGAATCAGCTAACCAAGAAATTGCTCAAAAGAATCATCATTTAGAAGAGCTGAACAACGAAAAGAATGAGTTTCTCGGTATTGTCGCACATGATCTCAAAAGTCCAATTCTCTCTATCAAACTATTGGCACAACTTCTGCACGAAGGAAAGATATCCCAAGAAGAACACCAACGCTTTACCGGAACAATTATTTCTTCTTCTGACCAATTGTCCCGTATCATCAGCAACCTGCTGAATGTGAATGCGATCGAGCGGGGCGGTATTACGCTCGATATTACGCCCTTCAATCTTTCTGTTGCTGCATATACTGTTTTTGAAGAGTACTCCGCACGAGCCGAAGCCAAAAATGTACAACTACATTTTGAATGCTTTTCCGATGGAGATTGTCTAGGTGATCAAACTGCAGTTATTCAGGTAATGGACAACCTCGTTTCCAACGCGCTGAAATACTCACCCGGCAACAAACACGTTTGGTTTCGGATATACGGAGAACGCACTTGGACAAGACAACAACAGCGTAATGGTTTAACCTCCAGCATGTCAACGCCTCCAAGTAAGTCGTGTATGAGAATTGAAGTGCAGGATGAAGGACCAGGCTTATCTGAAGACGATATGAAGAAACTGTTTGGGAAATTTCAACGATTATCCGCTAAACCAACAAGTGGCGAGCAATCAACGGGGTTGGGACTTTCTATTGTCAAAAAAATGGTACTCGCAATGAATGGTGAGGTTTGGTGTGAAAGTCATGTAGGCAACGGAGCTGTTTTTATTGTTGAATTACCACAAGCAGAATAGAAATTAACATCTGGACACTCATAATGTGTGCCATAAGCAAGAACACTGACACTATAAAAGCCAGATTTTACAGGCAGCACAGACATTCTTGGCTGCACAGAGATAATTCAAGATAATTTTGTACGGAAGTATATCTGTACCAAAAGATAACAGGAATTTCCCACCTCTTCTAGACATTAGGGATACCAACCCATGCGAATACATAAATCTTGAATTTGCTGAAGATGAGCGTCTCCGTGTCGAGCATAAGAATACAGCACGTCGTCAATAGTCATAGTACCGTTATCGGGATGATATAATGTGCGCGCATACTGTTTATCAGTAATACCGGTCAAGATAACACTCCAGCGAATATGCACGCCCTGCAATATTTGCAGTGATGGTTCTAAAGGTAAGGCATAGTCGTCTTGATTTGCCCAAGCATCCTGGTCGTATGGTTTAATCGTTGGGTGTTCTTCGGTTAGCGCCAATCGTGTGCGCGTATAGGCGTTCAAATGTGAATCTGCCAAATGATGAACTACTTGACGTACTGTCCAACCGCCTTCGCGATACGGCGTGTTCAGTTGTTCATCTGTTAAATTGACGACAAGTTCTGTCAAACGCTTTGGAAACGAGACAATCCGGCGAATACAATCCGACCTTTCCTCAGGTGTTAACATACAAAAGAGAAATAATGTCAGTAAAAATAATCAGTGACCATAGTATTTAGTATTATTTAGTAGCCAGACTCCACCATACAAAGTATTGTCCACGCGACAACTCCCTTTTTCGGAGAAATGTTTCTGCTTTGATACAAATTTATTGCTCGAATTCCGAAAATTTCAAGAATGCAGAGACGGCAAGCACCAAAACAAACGAAATAATGATCCCCCAAATTGCTTGCGAAAGTAATTTTTTATCCTGTCCTGCATACTCAGGACGACCAATACGGCGAAAGAGTAAGAATGAACGCGCCACAAGCGTTCCCCCAACAACAGCAACAAAGATAATAGAATACATTGTCTTAAACCTTGATAAAAGTAATTAATCCCCCAAAACCCACTTCATCCACGGTAGCAATAATTTATTATTTGCCAAACACAAACGTACGTTTACGTCTTGTATCAAAAGTTAATAGCCAAGCATAAACCCATGAGAACATCATGCTGGGATTTATACGCTCTGTTCTTTGCTGTCGTCTTGGGGCCAAATTTTTGATGCCACGATAGAAGCAATTAACACAAAAATAACAAAGCCAAGCGCCAAACCAATAGGAATTTTGTAAATATCCATAATCAACATTTTCACACCAATAAAGGTAAGAATAACCGACAATCCAAACTTCAGGTAATGGAACAAATTCATAATTCCTGCCAAAGCAAAATACAACGAACGTAAACCCAAGATAGCAAAGATATTAGATGTATAAACTATAAACGGATCTTGGGTGACGGCAAAAACCGCCGGAATAGAATCTACGGCAAATAGAATATCTGTTGCTTCGACAATCAACAAAACAATAAACAGCAATGTCGCTTTACGAACTCCATCTTCTATAATAAAAAAATTGCTACCATGATATTTGTCGCTCACCGGGAAAAAGCGTCGGAAAAGTTTGACCAAAATATTATTTTCGGGATTTACTTCATCGCCTTTGTCAAATGCCATACGGATACCCGTAATTACGAGAAAAATACCAAAAAGGTATAAGATATAATGAAATTGTGCGATAAGCACCGCCCCAACTCCAATAAAAAGTGCTCGCATTACTAATGCACCAATAATACCCCAAAACAATACTTTATGCTGATAATCGGCAGGAACTTTGAAATACGAGAAGACAAGAAGAAAGACAAATAAATTATCGACACTCAAGGATTCTTCCAATAAATATCCCGCTAAAAACTCCAATGCAGCATCGTGTCCACGTGTGTACCACACGCCGATATTAAAAATCAAGGCGAGACTAATCCATACTGCGCTCCATGTCAAGGCTTCACGCATGGTAACAGTATGCGATTTCCGATGAAAAACGCCTAAATCAAGCGCTAACATCAAAAAAATAAAAATGTGGAATCCTATCCACCAATATGTTTGTTCGGGCATGGCTGTATCCTTACAAGTAAAATGCCGCTACAAAAAAACGCGTAGAACCGCACTGCCACCAGGTTTTGCGTGATCGTTTATCTATCCCGCACAATGCACGAAGCGAGAGAGGGAACGAAATTCGTGCATATTGTTTCTGAATTATTCCGTAATTTAGTAAAAATCTGTTACCGTGCATGGAAAATCGCAATAACGGAAAAGATTTTGTAAGTTTAAGAGCCTCTTCGTTAGTTGAAGAGCGTGGCAAATGTATCAGAAGTCGAGCGTATTACTCTTGAAAAATCAATGTTGTATCCTACACTCCTTTCTTCGTTGCCACTATTGTTGCATTGAGCAAATGTATTACAATGTATTACTACGTGACTCAAACAAGAACACCATTCTGTTTCACTTTTTCACTATCACCAAATTATGGAAGCACATCGCATACAAGCGCACGAGCAATCCACAACAAAAGGGCGCTTTGTTTCTAACAAAGACGAGACGATTCCTCTCTTTAAGAATCCGGTTCTCGAATACTTTTCTCATATCCATCCTGTAACACCGCTTGTTACATTTATTCCTGTTGCGGCAATTACAGCCTACTATTCCGTTGTAGCAGTCGGTACAGTCATGACCGTTAGTCTCTTCATCGCCGGAGTGCTTTTTTGGACATTAACTGAATATGTCTTGCATCGCTGGGTATTCCATTACCATCCCAAATCAGAAATCGGTCAGAAAATACACTTTCTCGTCCATGGTATTCATCATGATTACCCACGGGACTCCACGCGCCTTGTCATGCCGCTTTTGGTCAGTATTCCACTGGCAGTTCTGTTTTATTTTGCTTTTGTCGGCATTCTGGGAACATATGCGAACGGTTCATTTTTCGGTTTTATTGTTGGCTACATGGTGTATGACTCCATCCACTACGCAACCCACCATTTACCGATGAAGAGCAAATTCGGACGTTTCCTCAAAACGTACCATATGCGCCATCACTATCAAGATAGCGACACAGCGTATGGTGTCAGCAATCCGCTTTGGGATTATGTGATTGGGACTGTTCCTCAGTATCTCAAAAATGATGCCAAAAGTGAGGAATTTAATTCAAAAGAAAAACTTTAAGGCATTGGTATTGCACGAACGACCGTAAGCAATTTTTCTGTCATTTTTCCCTTCTTAAGCTATGGCACACATTAAAGAAACCGTTCTGCAAGTGCTTGCGCCAATTTGTGGCACGGTGGAAGTTATTGAACATCGCGGTGAAACGACCTTTATGATTGATAAAGGCGATATTACCGATGCCGTACGCGAACTCCGCGATAATCCTCGTACGAAATTTGAACTGTTGATTGATGTTACGGCGGTAGACTATTTCCGTCGGAAACATCGCTTTGAAGTTGTCTATGTTCTCTTTTCCCTTGACCATAATGAGCGCATCTGCTTAAAAGTGCCGCTAGAAGAATATGAAGAACCACACTGCCCAACCATAACCGATATTTTTGAAGCAGCAAACTGGTACGAACGCGAAACATACGATATGTACGGTATTATCTTCGACGGACACCCCGATTTACGTCGCTTTTATATGCCGGAAGATTTTGTCGATCCCGAAACAGCAGAACCATTGTATCCGCTTCGTAAAGATTTCCCTCTTATGGGTATTCCCGGCTCACTGCCAATGCCGGAGAAAAATCCTCAGTATTAAAAAATTGGGCGTTATTCGCCGCCATCATCCTGCTTTTGCCGATAAGGTACAACCATACAGTAACCTTGCCACAAAAGCAGGACATTTTTTTGCCCTTCAATAATCTACATGGCTAGAATTATTATCGCTTAATGCGATTTCGAGGCAAAGAAATCCTGTTGTACCTCGTCATCCCTTCGTGGAGGCAAGAAAAACTCGCGAGTATTGGTACGAGCATATTTCCCCAACAGACCGAGTAATTCCGCTCCTTGCCGAATGCTGATATTTCGTGAACGAATTGCCAGTGATAATGCCAACGAAAAACTGACAATAAAATTCATCGCTCCGATGCCAATAATTCCCAGCACTGTCCAGATAATCATTCCGACTCCGACGGTTTCTCCATGTGCAATTAAACTTACCAATGCAAGTGCAAAACTTCCCGCTGCAAAGGTGATATGACGAATATCGAGTGGTACCCCCAAAATAAATCCGACATTGGAAATTGTTCCCAACATAAATCCCAAAAAGAAATTTCCGGCAAGCGCACCCAAATTCTCTTGAATATATGCCGCAAAGCGTTCCAATTGCTCCGTACGCAAAAAACGCTTGAGAACAGGATGCTGACGAATTCGTTCAGGAATGGCATTAAATACCACACTATTGTCGTAATATCCTGAAATCAGACCCGACAAAAACAAAAAAACACCTGCTATTCCCGCATGAATCAACGATAAACTGAGTAATGGATGAAGTTCATCAATCATTTTATGTGCTTTCGGAATGTCAGCCATGGGTACGCCAAATACAAGTACATACAACCCCGCCAAGGCACATCCGGCAGGAAATGCCACCACAACATTCCCAAGAAACGAAATAAGCTGGCTACGTGAAATTTGGGCAATTGTTTTCACTAAATTCTGTAGAGAAATTTCCCCCGTCAACGCTGATTGCCGTCGTACATCCAACGATTCCGCTATTGCTGATGCTGTCATTGCAGGCTGCTTCGTCGCAAGTTTGAAACCCAAGAGATGTATTAAAACGAAACCCAACGCATAATTCAAGCTAAAAAACAGTGCTTCGCCAAACGGTGGGAAATGCCCCCGAGAAATCCATAATTTCAAACATACCAACAATGCAACAATCAAGCCCCCCCCCATAGACGACGTAAAAAAAGCCTTGAATTCTTTGCGTGTCGTTGTAATATAATGCTCACCCGTTCTGGCAGCATTTTCTACTACTTGAAACGTTAAAAGAGCCGTATTGCGAGAAAGATGATTCAATACATTATGGGCTGTATTCTCCGCTTCAACAACCTCTTTCCACAAACGAACAATAGCTTGTGGGAATGATGTTTCATCACGCTCGCTCGGCTGAAAGGTAAGAAAAATCAAGGTACGAAGACGCAAAATATGCTGCATCATACGCTCAAGTTGATATGTTAAACTCAGACTTGCCCCGAACTCAGAACGGCGACGGCGGATATACCCGATGGCATCTTCGCACTGCGAAAGCATGACAAGCGCATGCTCCGCATCATTACTGGTGTTTTTACCGGGGAAAATTTGTTCTGCACGAATCCGCTCGACATAACTCGTCAATTCTTTATGCTGCTCTAAAAACGGCAGACTTTTCACCGCCATACTTACACGATGATTTACAGCTAACTCCGGCAAACGCATAATCACATCTGATTCCGTCCCCATCGCCGCAAGTTTATGGGACAGCACCAATATCGCATTCAGCATTTTACTATATGTCCCCGAATCAAGATTTGGCGAACCTTCCAGCCTTGTTATGCCTAATGCCTGAAGTAATTCCACCAACAGAACATCCGGTAAAGCACAAAACCATTCGTAATCGCTCGTATCATGAAATACAAGATTGACCAAACCACGGAGATTATCAGCACTGCGCAATGGCGGCAGGAAAAGATAGGTGAGTTTTTGAAATGCCTCGCTAAAAACACCATGTTGAGATTGTATACCCGATTCCGCATATAATGGAAGATGATAGGCATGATCGAAAAGGCGTTCCAGATAATTTTTGAATGCGTCCGCAAGATGCGGATGCACAAGCAAGACACCAATCAATTGCCGTAAACGCTGCTCAACAAAGGCGTTTTTCTTGTTCATTAATCGCGGAGGACGAATCAGCGCAACAAGTTCCACCAGAAATTGTGGATTTGGCAATGTATTTCCAGCGAGACTATTCGCCTCTACCGCAGCAAGTGATTGAAGAATGTTTTGAAACATAACAATACCTCGATTTGTTCAATAATACCCAGTGCAAACGCACAACAACGCAATAGACCAATCACAATAACACGCATACTCAGAACATACTCAGAACGAATGTCCTAAACCAATCTGAATATTAAGCAGATTCTGGATAATGTTCGGTAATGAAGGATTCGGTAAACCAAAAAACCACAATTGCTGTGCGGGATTATATACCTTCAATGCCGCATCAATTCTAAAGGGACCAACAACCGATGTATCCCAACGCAGTCCTATTCCCGCGGCAAGAGCGACATTTTGAAATATTTCTCCGAATGTTAATTTACCATAATTTGCCGTGGGCTCTAAAAAACTGTTGTACGCATTACCAAAATCCAGGAAAGCCGCCACACCAAGCCGCGAAAACTGCCGTTCCAAAAATGTACCGTACTCATTATATGTCGATGCGAAATTATAGCGCCACTCCACACTACCCTCCATAACTGAACCGCTTCCAATAAACTGTCCCACAAACCCCAATTCTGGCAATACAACACTAGATTCACCTGTACGCACCCGTAATTCTCGCACATTCCATCCACGAACGCTATTGCTGCCTCCGGCAAAAAAATGCCGCTCTATTGGCACAAACGCTTGGTTTGTATTCAGAAGTATTGTATGACCCGCGCGAAATCTGGCTGCAAGAATAGATTGCGAAGAAAGCGACTCATACCAACGGATGTCACCCGAAAGACGAATAAATTGCGATGCACCCGGCGGAATAGCGACATCAGCAGACATATCTAGGAAATACCCCTTATGCGGATTAAAAAGGTTATCCCGATGGTCTCCACGTGTTCCTAGTGTAAGAATTGTGCTGGTCAAAAAAGGAGCGGCATTTTGCGTGTAGAGATTATTCAAAATTTCGTACTGAAACAATTGCTGCGACACAATCTCACGCTCTGCATCTGTATTTGCGAGTGCCAATGCCTGCGTTTTTGTTGCATCAAAATTAATGGGGCGTTGACGGTCAAAATTCACTTCCAAAAATAGATTATTTAATATTTCTTGCTGTGGTAACATCATTGGAAAAGACGCATAGAGTTTTCCCGTCTCCAGAAGAAGTGGTGCAGAAAGAGAAACAAATGCGAGGCTTTGCAAGGAATACGACAAACGTGATTCCAAATCTACCCGCCTACCAAAAACTTTTGCAAACAAAGGGTAGGCAAACCGCGCGCTTCCCAACCCTTCGATTCGAGCATTAACGGCATTTCCAGCAAGAAGATTATTGACAAGCGTATTAAGATCGACAAAGGCAAGTTGCACTTGCGCGCTAAGTGTCTGAGCATTTCCAAACAGATTCCTGTTTTCATACCGAGCACTAAGACCGGCTTCCAAAAGCGAAGTATTTGCGATTTGCCCAATAAATGTCCCAATATCGGTTGTGTGGATACGTCGAGTTCGTGTCAGTACACGCATAGCAAGCGTCGAATCCGTCTGTAGGTCAAAGCGAGAAGTTGTATCAATTAAGGCAAAATCAAACAAGCCGAAATTATAAAGATTATTCACCGAACGCACGAGTGCAGCTTCATTATACCAATCTCCAACGTTCAGTTCCACAAATGCCTGCGGAACACTTGGCGAAAGATAGGTGTACGAAGCACTGCTATCCACATAAGTAATACTGCTGATACGCTTACGTTTTCCAACATCAAAAATAACCGTAACGCTATCACGGTTTTCGTCTTCAATAAACGACAAAATCGGCTTACGATACCGTGCAGAATGATAGCCGTTATCGCGAAGCATGGCAACAATACGCTCATTTTGCTCGGTTATCGCGGATTGACTAAAACGAGAACCGCGTTCTAGTGTTTGCGCAGCGCGTAATTTGGGTAAAAGATCAGGTGATACGATATCTAATCCGTAGTAGACAATCGTGTCAAGCGGAGTAGCCTCATTTTCAACAATACGAAAAATCAGTGCATTCCGCATAGTCTGTGGATTACGAAAAAACGCATAATCCACCTGCACACGGTGGAAACCATTTTGCCGATAATAGACCGCTAAAGCAGTTGTATCACTACCAGCAGTGAGTTTATCAAAATAACGAATATCTTCGTCTGTGCTTTGTCGAAGTTTATTAAATACAGTCTGAAATTGCTTTGGTGAAGCAGGGTTACGGCGTAGTTCGCGTAAGATATAATTTGCTATCCGTCGTCCGATGCCAACTTCGCTTGGACGGGAAGCAATCACAGCAGCAAGAAGTTCGGATGGGAAGGCGGTATTACCTACAAAAATAATATCATCAATTTCATAACGCGAAGCAGAACCGGTAAACATAGTATCGGTAGGCACTCCAGCAATACGCTGTTCGTCAGGTGCGGGGGATTGCTGGGCAAATGCAGATAGGTCATATCCCACAAAAGAGCAGCAAATTATAAGCAGCCGCAAAGAGAAAGAACGAGAATACAACCCTTTCAATAGTCGTATCCGCAATGACACAGAGTCTCTTGCAGAGCCATTCGGCGCTGCATAAAAAAACCCGGACATTGCAAATGGCAAGCCGGGTGTACCTTCAAGGGGCTTTTCGCTAAACATAAATAAGAGGACAGCTTGTTGATGCTAGAGAATACCACTTGAGAGTTTCGTCAGAGAACTGTCAGACCGAAGACTGTCAAGAAAGATGAGTTGGTATGATTACCCAAAGGGTATAGAAAAGCTATTCTTTTGGGGAAATCAATAATAGCCTTCGTCATCGGTATCTTCATCATAGTACAGGTCATCATCCTGATTGATGGAGTCGGGCCAAATATCTTCAATGCCTTCGTAAAGGGCATCTTCTTCTTCGAGTTCTTGCAAATTGTCAATGACTTGCATCGGAGCGCCACTGCGTTCAGCAAAGTCAATAAGTTCTTCTTTGGTTGCGGGCCAAGGCGCATCTTCCAGAAACGAAGCAAGCTCAGGCGTCCAAATCATAATGATAGCTCTCGTGATTAAATGTGGATGAATAGATGTAGCGTTGTTTTCTGTTGCTTTAATCTAGTTTGGTCAAAACTATTTCAAATGAACCGTGCGAAAAAAGAGTCTTATATTGCCCCACATTACACGGGGAATATAGCGACGTACCATTGGTGTTTTTGTTGCAGCAGCAGAAGGAATTTTTTGTGGTCAAAGTCTGCCCGACTTTCGTGGCTGCAAAATTAGAACATCTGACCGTATTAAATCAAGTTAATTTTCGTGTACACCGCTCTTTCTTATTTCAAAATTTTCTATCAAATTCTGTACCACTGCTTATTTTATCTGCATTTACGCCTTTTTAGTGTAGTGAAAAATTTTCTAAAAAAAGTCTCCGAGAAGCAAAAAAAAACAGGTTACCACCTCCTGAAAACTTTACCAGAATTTGTCTGTACCGAACAAACCGCATAAGAACAAGGCTTCTTGCTAACAATCTTTCATACAACCGCACAAAACCTCACAAAACAAAGCCTGTTTTGCCGAACAATGTCTGCAAAACAGGCTTTTAATGATCATACAGAAATATCAAACAATCGCTTATATTCTAACATTCCCTTCATTCATACCCTGAATCGTATCAACGATAGCTTTGAGGAATTGTCCACCAAGCATACCGTCAATAACTCGGTGATCCACCGTCACAGAAATATAGCTCATGCTTCGCACCGTAACAACATCTTGACCATCGAGTTCACGTACCACAGGGCGTTTTTCAATTGCCCCTAAACCGACGATAGCGCATTGCGGCTGGTTAATAATCGGTGTACCGGTAAGGATATTAAATGTCCCGAAGTTTGTCAATGTAATTGTACCACCGGCAATATCGTCCGGAGCAAGTTTTTTTGCACGGGCGCGTGTTGCAAGATCGTTTACACTACGAGCAATGCCCGTAAAGCTTTGCATATCAGCATTTTTGATAACGGGCACAATCAAATTACCATCCGGCAATGCAGTAGCCATACCAAAGTGCACATTGCGATGACGAATAATCTTTGTACCTTCCACGCTAACATTAACCATAGGGCATTTCTTCACCGCCTCAACAATACCATGAATGAAGAACGGTGTAAAGGTCAATTTTTGCCCTTCACGTTTTTCAAATTCAGATTTATAACGATCACGCAGACGCACAATGTTTGTTACATCCGCTTCAGCGATAAGCGTTACGTGCGGTGAAGTGTGAACGGATTGCACCATGTGGACAGCAATGCGCTCGCGAACACGGTCCATCGGAATAATCTCGATATTTTGACCGTATTTTTTGTAAATCTGTTCATCACCCGGCGTGACAACAACCGGGGCTGCCGGCGCGGTAGAAACCGGGAGAGGAGCTGTTGGTGCAGCAGCAGGAGCTGATGGTGTATAGACGGGAGCGGCAACAGGGGCAGGAGCTAATGGCGCCTTGCCGCGTGATTGCAGATACCCCAAAATGTCATTTTTCGTTACCCGACCTTCTAGCCCTGTACCAACAATAGCATCTAATTCTGATTGCGAAACACCTTCCGTTTTCGCAATAGAGCGGACAAGCGGCGAATAAAATCGTCCACCCGAAGAACGCGCAACATCACCAGCCGGAACACCCACAGCCGGAGTGGGTACGTACACGGGCGCAGAGGCGGGTGCTTGGGCGATATTTGCCGGAGCAGGCATAGATGCAGGCACAGGTGACGGAGCTGGTGCGGATGCAGGGGCTGGCGCTGCGGCAGACGGAGCAGCAGCACCGGTGGAAATTTGTGCAATTACTTTACCAACTTCAACGGTATCACCAACTTGGAAAAGAATTTTTGCCAAAACACCACTCGCAGGAGAAGGAACTTCAGTATCAACCTTATCAGTAGAAATTTCGAGAATTGTTTCGTCACGTTCTACTTTATCACCTTCTTTCTTCAACCAATTCAAAATTTTCCCTTCTTGAATAGATTCACCCATCTTCGGCATCACGACATCAAGCAATGCACCACCCACGGCAGGAGCAGGAGCCGCAACTACCGGAGTCGCAGCTACAGGAGCTGGTGCCGGAGCAGCAGGAGTTGGTGTTGGAACTGGTGCCGGAGCAGCAGGAGCTGGTGCAGATACAGAAGCATTGACATCCGTTTCGATGTAGGCAATGACAGCACCTACTTCAACTGTATCTCCAACATTGAAAAGAATTTGCGCCACTACACCGGTATTAGGTGAGGGAACTTCGGTATCTACTTTATCGGTAGAAATTTCGAGAAGAGTTTCGTCACGTTCAATTTTATCGCCGACTTTTTTTAGCCAGTTTAAAATTTTACCTTCTTGAATGGACTCGCCCATTTTCGGCATGACCACATCAATTTTTGCCATAGCTCTTTGACTCCGGAATTGAAAATTATGGAATGAGTGAAATTCACGATTAAGAGGATTTTGTTATCAAGCAATGTCCCGTGCCATTATACGTAGTTATTTATCTACTGAACATTGAAACTTGTGTATGAACGACGGTTTTGGACAATGCCGAAGCATGGAAAATTGTGTGCAATTGAAGAGATTACGCGCACTGCAGGGCAAATCAGTCACACACAATACCGATTTTCAGTGGTACTTCGCAAAAGAACAACACACAATGCTCACAAACGCCATGTGTTTTAGTTCACATATACCATATCTCAAGCGACCTGCTCTGGAACTTCGACACTGATAACAATTAAATCTTCTTCCACATCCAGCCACCATTCGTCATCAAACTGATCTTGCAATTTATGTGCTTTTTGCGGTGGAAGATTTGTTTTAATAAGGACGGAAAGATATTCAAGGTCATTGTCTTCGTTTTCATCATCCGGCTCGGTTTCATGGCGCAACTCTGCGCGTTGCAATGCACTACCGAAGATTTTAACAATATGTTCATACGCATCGGTTAGTATTGGAAACAGATGCGGATAATCTTCGATGAATGCTTCAATCACCGGTGCATTAAAAACGGTGTACATTTCTTCGAGTTTTGCGATTTCGTGCTGCATAGCGCTCCCCTTCCGAATTATGGTATTAGGTGGAAAAAGTGCATAAAATATTGCGTATAGTGAGTTAGAGAACAGGAAAACTTTATTACGCCGGACACAGACAGAGCGACGCATTAAAGCAGAAAATAACGACATCGGAAACAAATCTAAGAATTTTTTTTTGTTGTACACACTTTTTGTTGATTCTTTTCTGGATTTCATATGTGGAGAAAACGCCAAATTTTCCCTATATTCCTTTTGCATCGTAAAAAATCGGTGTGTGTTTTTCGTCATCTTCGACGATGGTACGACTACGATACGCTCAAACTTTATCACGCTTTCATTATCTAATTGTGCAAGGAGGTTTTGTTATCATGCAACGCCTTATTAACGCTTTTATGCCTGCTTCAGCAAAAGCAGCATCAACAGAATCATTCGTGGCAATACGCTTTCTCGTCATTTTAGCATTGACGCTGATAGCTATTTTTGTACCGTTTGCGTTGATGTTTTTCACCGTATTTTCAGCACCGAGCATTACCGCTATCATTATTCTGACTGGCTTAATCTTGTTCATACTCCTTTTGGGCTTGCGCGTCGGAATACCTTTTCACCTTAGCAGGCATCTTATTGTTATCATCACAAGTGTGTTAATCTGTACCGCAATTGTGGTAACAGGAGGAATGTATTCACCGAGTGTTTTGGTTCTTTCTTCTGTAACAGCACTTGCATTTGTGGTATTAGGCAATAGAATCGGATGGATATGGACAATGATATTTTCCTTTTTCATCTTTGGGTTGATCATTATCAATTTCAACGCAATACCGCTCCCAGTTTGGTATGACCAAGCGACGAATCCCATTCTTCAAGCACTTTACGCCTTGCAATCACACGTCATCACGGCAATCGCTGTAACTATCCTGATAAGTCGCTCAGAAGTACTTCGCAAAGTAGCTGAGACCGAAAAAGAAACAGCACGCGAAGCAAGGGAACAGACAGAAATCGCCATGAATGAACTCGCGCAGGAAAAAGCGACAATCGAAGAGCGCATTCACCAAGCGACGCTGGAAAGTGCCGAACAACGCCGTATTTTAGAAGCAAATGCAGAAGAAATTTTAGCAGTCTTGCGACGACTTGCAGCAGGTGATTTTACCGTTTCAGTACATACAGAATTACCACTACATCCCAGAATGAAGGATATTGCAGCATCGCTCAACGAAACTATCGGGAATATCAGCAATCTTCTCAGACAAATGAAAGAAGCAGTTGGTGAGACCAATGAAATTGCAGTTCAAGTCAGCACCGCTTCCAATCAAATGTCTACCACTGCCGAAGAACAAGCAGCACAAACCAATCAAGTCAGCGTTTCCGTTGAAGCAATGGCACGGGCTTTAGGTGAAAGCGCTCAGCAAACCGCTATTGTCGCGGCACTTTCTCAAAGTAATGGCAAAACCGCATCGCAAGGAACAAAGGTGATGCAAGAAGTGATTCGCAAATTTAATGATATTGCCAACGTCGTGGAAGAATCAGTCACCGTCGTACAGCGCTTAGGTGATTCCAGCACAGAAATTGGGGAGATTGTCCAAGTTATCGAAGAAATCGCTGACCAAACCAATCTTTTAGCGTTGAATGCAGCTATCGAAGCCGCCCGTGCAGGTGACCAAGGACGAGGCTTTGCGGTTGTTGCCGATGAAGTTCGCAAACTTGCCGAACGCACCGCACAAGCCACAAAACAAATAGGCAGCACTATTCGCCAAATTCAGCGCGAAACCGAACATGCGGTTGTTGGTATTCGCAAAGGAAATAGTGAGCTGAATAGTGGTCTGAAGTTAGCAGAAGAAGCGGGAACGTCTCTCAATAACATTGTCACCGGAGCAATGGAGGTGGATGAATCATTGCGGGATGTTGCACAGATGGGGCGTGAACAATCTACGACCGGAAATACCGTTGCGCAAAATGTTGAGCAGATTGCTTCTGCTGTCGAGGAAACAGCAGTAGGAATAACGCATATAGCAGCTTCAGCCGAGCGTCTGAGCAATGTAACAGCGCATTTACAGCGACTTATCGGGCGTTTCCACACCGAAGAATCGAACCAAGGACGTGTGGAGTCTAAACGCATCAATACGTCTTTAGCAAAGCAGCTTCCGGCTCATGTCGGGGATGGTGAACTTGTTTTCACGCATCGTTATGGGGAAATTCGGTGGTATCATCATATCAAAATGCTCCATTTTACATGGCTTGCATCGACAGAACACATGCTCAACAGAGAATTTCAAGAGCGTGTGGAACATATAGCAAGTATTTGCGAACAATATCGTCCGACAAGCCTATATGTGGATGCCTTGGAGAATCGACACATTGTCACACCCGAATTATTAGAATGGCACGACAGAACCGTCATCCCGCGCTATGTTGCTTCAGGTATACAAAAAATTGCATTTTTAACTCCTGTTCAAGCACTTACTGCCGCCAGTACAGAGGAAATTTTCCAAGAGGAAGCAGCTGCCTCACAATTGCAGGTAAAATTTTTCGACAATGAGGGAATGCTCATCAAATGGCTTCAAAGCTAGATCAAAGTATTAGTAATCAATAGTGGTGCATCGTTACGACACAATTTTTTGCTCATGGCTTGACACTTTTTCCTTGCATTTTGTTCAAAATAGCCGCAAATTCTTTACAGAGCGACAAGTTTAATGATGAGAATTTTTTTGCGGCTCGTGCCGTTTAGATGTATCACCAATTTTACGCCCTAAATACTCGTAACCAATACTTGTTAGCTCATATCTCGGCAGTATGACAAACACGTAGGGGATACGTTCTTTCGGGGATATCCGCGACACGAGAATAGCGCTCTGGCAAAAAAATATCATGCACAGGCTCTGATACAGTAATGAATGAACTATGAATACTCGTCTATGAATACTCACTCCGGCGCACATATATTTGACTCTCCGAACTCCTCCCAGTCTTCTTTGCTTGGGCACACGATTTTTGCGCATGACTCTGAAGAGAACAACAGCGCGGACTACACAGAGCCTCCCTCTAAAGGTAACGATAAACAAAACGAACGTGAAGAGGCACAAATATCAGGCTCTGAGACAGCACCTCGCCGCAAAACACCTCATAAAGAAAAGCGCTTCAAAGGAATTCCTGCGTCGCCGGGAATTGTAATTGGCGAAGCCGTAACATTTGTGATTGAACCGATAACTATTCGTCAGACGCTCATTGATTCAGAACGCATAGATACTGAATTAGAGCGTTTTCGTCATGCCGTTGAAGAGTGCACCGCAGAACTGAATCGTACTATTGCTATGGCAAATGACGAAGCCCCCGTAGCCGCACCAATTCTTGAAGCACAACTGTTTATGCTAAATGATCCCAGCGTCTCGGCTATGGTAACAGAGTACATTAGCAAAAAACGGTACACTGCTGACCACGCCGTACAGGACGTTTTCGACAGCCAGCAAGCAATGATGCTCCATACGAGCGATGCCTATTTACGAGAACGGGCAGTTGATTTAGAACATGTCAAACAGCGGCTGCTAAATTTTCTGGCACATCGCAATATCACCGCCCCTGAAATTTCGACAGGAAGTATTGTTATTAGTGAAGCACTTACGCCATCAGATGTGATGCTTTTCCGTAAAACAGGTATGGCTGCTTTTGCGACGGAATCAAGCGGCATCACTTCTCATGCCGCTATTTTAGCGCGGTCAATGGGCTTACCGGCTGTGGTGGGTTTAGCAAATGTCTGCAAACGTATTCATACCGGAACAATGTTGATTATTGACGGTTTTGCGGGCATCATCATCTCTCATCCTCACCCAGAAACGCTGGAACGCTACCAGCGTCGCCAACAAGATTTAGTAAACAAAGCCCGTAAAATGGGCAAATATGCCTCACTCCCCGCACAAACACTCGACGGACGCAAAGTACATCTTTTTGCTAATGCCGACACACCTGAAGAAATCGAACTTGCAAGGACATCCGGCGCTGAAGGCATAGGACTTATTCGGACAGAGCTTCAAATGTTGGAACGACAACTTGTTCCCACGGAAGAAGAACAAACGCAATTATACACCGACCTTGCAGAACGCGCTTATCCGCTTCAAATCACGCTCCGCGCTTTTGACATCGGAAGTGATAAATCATTCGGACTTATCGGGCACGAACCAAATCCAGCTTTGGGTTTGCGCGGATTACGCTTTTTGCTAAAAAATCGTGCTATTTTTACCGCTCAAATCCGTGCTATTTTACGTGCTTCTTGCCATCGTAATGTGCGAATTATGCTGCCAATGATTACGACGGTACAAGAATTTCAAAAAGCCCTCAGTATGATTGAAGGATGCAAAGCAAGCCTCCGCGAGAATGGAGAATCATTCGATGAACACATCCCCGTTGGAGCAATGATTGAAACACCCGCCGCAGCACTGATTGCCCGTGAACTCAGTGCGTTGGCAGACTTTTTTAGCATTGGTACAAATGACCTTACGCAATACACTCTTGCTGCCGACCGCATGAACGCAAATATTACGCCTATCTACGACACGTTCCATCCGGCTATTTTGCGCTTAATCAGTATGACCATTGAAGCAGCACACAATAAAAATATCCCCGTTGCGGTCTGTGGCGAATTTGCGGCTCATGCTGCTGCGACAGAACTACTCGTCGGCATGGGTATTAGCGAACTCAGCGTAGCACACACAAGTTTGCTCGACGTAAAAAAGCGTATTCGCAAGGTAGATTATAGCACTGCACGAACCTTCGCAACAGAATCTTTGACATTGGCGACGAGTTCTGAAGTAAGGAAATATCTTATGTCCGCAACAAAATAGCTCCAAGTTTCTTCAGCAGATGTATGTTATCATACTTTCACCACAAATTGTAGGCTTGGATTGGAAAAGAAATTTTGTATATTAGGTCTATCAATGATATTTTTTGTTGTATTCGGCTTACAATTGATTCTTTCTATCACGTACATTTATTCATATAGGGCTCAGTACGTGGTACACTTGTTTTCATTCTGACGAATCATACATTTTTCTACCGCCGATTGCATACACTCAATAATATCTTCTAGGGGATCAAGCAGGGGAAAAATCATTTCTGCTTTTACCCTCCGCAACTCTCGAAAAACAACAGAGTTAGTTGCCAGATTAAAGATAACGCTACCCAAATAACTGTACCGTGTACATTACTTAAGGTGAGGTAAAGACACAGTACAACTTATCATAACCCATTCCATTATTGAGGTTCATAATGAATAGATGGCGACTCTCTGTTGCCCTTTCGACCGTACTTGTGTGCGTGGTTGGCGCATTTGCGTCAGCATTTGCACAAGAGGTTGTTGTATCGGGTACTGTATTAGACGACCGCGGCAAAGCTGTTGCGGGCGTAAGCATTAAAGCCAAAGGTGTTACAGCTGGCGGTTTTTCGGACAGCAAAGGTTTATGGCGCGTACGCATTCCAAATGCAAACGGCGCAACACTGGTGTTCAACTATATTGGTTTCAAACCGTTTGAACTCAAGGCTACTGAGAGCAAGACAGACATTGTTGTGCGCTTACAAGAGGATGTTTTGAAAACTTCAGAAATTGTTGTTACCGGTGTGGCTTCCAGCATCAAAAAAGCAAACTCGCCAACATCAATTGGCACAATTTCCGAAAAAGAATTGCTCCCTGCTCCTGCACAAACTGTCGATCAAGCATTTGCAGGTAAGTTTGCGGGCGTTTCGATTCGTCAAAATTCCGGCGCTCCTGGTGGTGGCATGAGTGTTACATTACGCGGTGCTACCACACTTCTGGGTGGTTCTCAGCCCCTGTATATTGTTGACGGTGTTATCGTCAATAATAACACTTATTCCGGTGGTCAAAATACCGTCACAGCCGCTGGCGCCGGTGGAGCAACCGGTGGAGCTTCTCAAGAACAATCGGTCAACCGTATTGCCGATATTAACCCGAATGACATTGAAGACGTACAAGTTTTGAAGGGTCCTTCGGCGGCGGCGGCATATGGTGCGAAAGCTGCCTCAGGGGTAATTATTATCAAAACTAAACAAGGTCGTGCTGGCAAAACTAACATCACCATCAATCAGCAAGTTGGTATTAACACGTTGCAGCGGAAACTTGGGCTTCGCCGCTTTACATCCGAGCAGGAAGTGCAAGATTGGAATCCTGACTTTGTCGAAACATTCCGTGCATCGAATGGTGCATTCTTCGATCACGAAGAATTTCTTTACAACAATCTTGGTTTTGTCAATGAAACCGATATTAACGCTAAAGGCGGCAATGAAACAACACAGTTTAATCTAGGTGGCACATATCGTACTGACCAAGGTATTATCAAAAATACAGGTTTTGAACGTTTGGCAGCACGTTTGAATGTGAATCATATCTTTAGTGACCGCTTGACTGCACGTGTTGGTCTAAATTATGTCCGCAGCAAATCCGACCGTGGTTTTACCGGTAATTCTAACAATGACAACGTAAGTATCATTTACGGTGTATCGGTTATGCCGACATTTTTTGATGGTCGTAAGCGTGCTGACGGGACTTACCCTGCCTTACTGTTGAATCCAGCAAATCCCTACGAAGTTGCTGATCGTGCCCGCAACACGGAATTTATCAACCGTATTATTGCGTCAGCAAACCTCAATTGGACAATTTACAAAGCAGAAGAATCCTCATTGGACTTCGTGTTCCAGGGTGGTGCGGATTTTATTTCGCAGCGCAACGTCATTATTGACCCACCGTCTATGCTTCACCAGCGTGTCAAACCTCAACCTGGTTTGTTTGGTGTTTCCGATGCTAATATCTTGAACTCTAATATGTTTTTGACACTGGTGCATCGTTATGAGCCAACCTCAGGACTTTCTTTTACAACACAAGGTGGCGTTCAGTTTGAAAACCAACAGTCAAACTCTGTTGTGAACGTTTCTAATGGCTTCCCATCTGATTTGGAAAATCTTACCGGCGCGGCGAGCCAAACAAGTGTTCAAACAATTATCAACCGTTACGATAGAGGTTTTTATTTCCAAGAAGATGTTGATATTTTTGGCAAATTCTTCGTTACGGCAAGCCTTCGTGGTGATGCGGCAAGCGCAAATGGTGATGCAAATCGCTTTTTCCTCTTCCCCAAAGTAGCAGCATCGGTTCAATTTTCATCCTTCGAGTTCTGGAACGACCTCAAAACATTGTTCCCGCAATTCAAATTCCGTGCAGCTTACGGACAAGCAGGTACACCCGTCAACTCTATTTCCGCAAAATACAACCTTCTTTCTTCCTCGAACAATAACTTTGCGAGTTTGGGTAGCGGTCTGGCTCTTGCATCACGTCGTGGCAATCCGGAAATTCGACCTGAACGTGCGGAAGAAATTGAAGCGGGACTTGATTTTACTGTAGGTGAGGGTATTGTAGCGGTGGAAATTACCGGCTATCGTAAATATATCACTGACCTTATCTTGTCTCGTGCTTTGCCACAGTCATCGGGTTTTGTGAATATCTTTGAAAATGCTGGAGAAATGGAAAATCTCGGTTTGGAAGTTTCGTTGAAATTTAATGCAGTTCGCACCGAAACCGTTACATGGCAACCTGCAGTGAATTTCTTCAGTAATACCGCTAGAATCACCAAACTTGGCGTTCCGCCATTTAACTCAGGTGGCTTTGGTGCGGGCTATGGTGCAAATCGTATTCAAGAGGGTGTTTCGCCAACAGCTATTTTTGGTCGTCAAAATCTCGGACCAACCCCCAGCACACCGATGGCGGCAACAGGAACATATAACGGCTCGAAGCCAGCTGGTGATGCAAATCCAATGTTCCAAGTCGGCTTCGCCAATAATCTCAATATCGGTAATCTTAACTTTTACTTCCTTATTGATTGGCGACAAGGCGGTAGCGTTGTCAACTTGACACAAGCTCTTTATGTTGAAGGTGGTTTGTGGAAAGACCAAGCTCAACAGGCACTAATTTTGGCTGAAGCAGCAAAGCCTGCCTCAATGGGAGGCACAACACCGTATATTCAAGATGCTTCTTTTGTCAAATTCCGCGAAGCCAGCATCAATTATACATTCGACAAACAAGCCCTTAACAGTGAAACATTTGAATTTCTGCGCATTGGCGTAAGCGGTCGCAATCTACTGATGTTTACCTCTTACCAAGGCTATGATCCGGAAGTCAGTAACTTCGGTAATATCATTACCTCAGGCGGTCAGGACGTAGCTCCGTTCCCGTCCTCACGTTCTTTCTTCCTCAATATCGCCATTGGCTTCTAAAGTCGTATTTTCTTGAACTTCAATCTTTTTTCAATATGAAAACACCATTGTTGAATCGCTTCGCTGCTGCTCGTCGCACATTCGGCGCAACTCTTGCAGTGGCGGTGCTAATTCTGGGGCTTGGAAGTTGTGATCAAAACTTCAATGCTCCCGACCCGAACTCCCCAACACCGGAAACAGCAAGCCTGCAAACACTTGTTACTGGTACACTTGCGAATTTCCGCTATACAGAAATCAATGAGTTTATTGGCATCACCGGACGAGAAATTTATACGTCTGCTGCTGACGACCCGCGTATTTTGCAACAACCTATTGGTCAAAATGCCCTTGACCCGACGGCATTTGTTGTGAATATCCCGTGGAATCAAATGTATTATACGATTGCAAACTGTCGTAACCTGATAGACTTTGCAGCGAAACTTCCCGCAGCACAAAAAGCAGGTTTGGAAGGTTTTGCGAAAACGATCATCGCCCATGAACTTACCCGCCTTTCCGGTGTTTGGTACGATGAAGGTATCAAAATTGAGTACCGACTTGACCGCAATGCACCATTTGTCACCCGCCAACAATCACTGGCAGAAGCTGCTCGATTGCTTGATGAAGCCAATACAAATCTTGCAGCGGCAGGTAGTACATTTGCCTTCAGGCTGGGCGCAGGCTTTGTTGGTTATGACACACCTGCTCAGTTTGTCCGCGTTAATCGTGCGCTCCGCGCACGTGTGGCTGCCTATCAGGGTGATTATGCCGCATGTTTAACTGCATTGAACTCTTCATTCTTACGTGAAGGTAATACGGCAGCAGATATGGCAATTGGCGTCAATCATGTTTATTCAACACAGCCCGGCGACGTTCCCCCACGTGGTCGTGGGGGTATCGGAGGCAATCCGTTTTTCCAAAACCTTGCAGCACCGAGTTTGCGCTGGTGGGTGCAGCGGAACTTTGTTTCGGATAATCCTGATAGCCTCGTTGATACGCGCGTTTTGAATAAGTCTGCAATCCCAACCGTTGTCCGTGTTCCGGCGGCTATTGGTAGCGGTGCAGGTTTAACTTCACCCCGTGCTGTTAATCTCTATCCCACGCAAAATTCGCCAACGAGCATCATCCGCAATGAAGAATTGCTTCTTCTGCGAGCGGAAGCACGTATGTTCGGTGCTACACCCGACCTTGCGGGAGCACTGGCGGATATTAACCGTGTTCGTGCTGCGGCTAATGCTCCGGCATTAACAAGCGTCGGTACAGACCGCAACGCACAAACCACACGTCTTCTCTACGAACGCCGTTATTCGCTCTTCTTTGAAGGTTTCCGTTGGGTAGATCACAAGCGCTTTAACCGTCTGAGCGATTTGCCTGTTGAGCGATCAATTGACCGTATGTACACAGCAGGTTGGCCCAAGCCCGTCAACGAAATTCCACAATAAGCCATAGCCTTGAGCTATCATAAGCAAAGCCGCTCTGAACCTTGTTTGGAGCGGCTTTCTTTTTATACAGATGATAGCTTTGCTCGACAACTTTATTTTCATCACAAATTGAGCGATTGACAGAGACGAGAATTTTTGTATATTTCCTTTGTTGTGTGTGAATATTTAGTGCTACACGTGGTTGTACAACACAAACATCTATAACGCTATCTTTCAGTATTGGTGATATATTCGCCATTCTCGAACAAACACTCTACAATATCTCGAAACCCAATTTTCCGCGTCCGGTTTCGTACGGGTTCATTATTTGAATAATTCATACATCTTTGGATGCGGTATTTTTCACCATTCTCTGTGTGAGGTTTACATGAAAACATGGCGACTCTCTCTCTCCGCAGCAATGATACTTTTGTGCCTATTGGGAGTGACCCTTCCTGTCTTGGCACAAGAAATCATTGTCTCCGGTACTGTTCTCGATGACCGCGGCAAAGCGGTAGCAGGCGTAAGCATTAAAGCAAAAGGCATTGCAGCCGGTGGCTTTTCTGATAGCAAAGGTCTTTGGCGTGTTCGTATTCCGAATGCAAACGGTGCAACGCTTGTGTTCAACTATATTGGTTTTAAGCCGTTTGAACTCAAAGCGACCGAAAGCAAATCTGATATTGTCGTGCGTTTGCAAGAAGACGTACTGAAGACATCGGAAATTGTTGTTACCGGTATTGCAACAGGCGTAAAACGGGCAAGTTTACCGAATGCCGTCGGTACAATTTCTGCCAAAGAACTTATTCCGGCTCCCGCTCAGACGGTGGACCAAGCATTTGCTGGTAAATTTGCCGGTGTTACCATTCGCCAAAATACCGGCGCTCCAGGCGGCGGTATGAGCGTGAATTTGCGCGGTCTTACCACGCTCGTTGGTTCTGGACAACCGCTTTATATCATTGATGGTGTTGTCATGAGTAATGATGCCCTTCAGGGTGGTTTGGACGTCATTACCAATGCAACGGGCTTTGGCTCGGCTCGTCCGCAAGGTCAGCCCTCAAATCGTATTGCCGACCTCAACCCTAATGATATTGAAGACATTCAAGTTCTCAAAGGTGGCTCGGCGGCTGCAATTTATGGCTCTAAAGCAACTGCTGGTGTTATCATTATCACGACAAAAAAAGGTCAAGCCGGAAAAACCCGCGTTGATGTGTCGCAGCAAATCGGCTTCAACTCACTTTTGCGGAAACTTGGCTCTACTCGTTTCTCTCCTGGTTCAGACAGTGCTAATAACGGCGTACAAGCAGCATTCCCCAATGGACTCACCTATGACCGCCGCACATTCCGCGGTGCACAACTTGATTCAATGGTAACGGCTAACGGCTTTATTGATTATGAGGATATTTTCTACGGTCAGCGTGGATTAATTAATGAAACATCCGTTAGTGCAAGCGGGGGTGCGGATAGAACGCAGTTTTTCGCATCAGTAACTGCACGTAACGAACAAGGTATTATGCCCAATACCGGCTTTAATCGCTATAACACACGCTTTAATTTGACACATGAATTTTCCGAATCACTCAAATTGGACTTGAGTTTGGCGTATAACAACTCCAACTCCCAGCGTGGTTTCACGGGTAACTCTAACGTTACCAATACCAGCGTTCCATATGCAGCGGCATTTTTGCCCAGTTTCTTGGATGTACGCCGTCGCGCTGATGGTACATATCCCGTCTATGCGCAAGCAGGCTCGAATCCGGTTGAAATCATCGATGCGTTACGCAATAACGAACTCATCAACCGTTTTATCGGTTCGGCAAAATTGGAATGGACACTTTTCCGTACCGACGAACAAAGTTTGCGTTTTGTTGGTTCGGGTGGTGCTGACTTTTTTGCGCAACAAAATAATTTGACTTCACCCTTCAATACTCAGCATGAAGCTGTGCGTGCATTGCCCGGAAGAGTGGTGGATACTCGTTCAAACAGTTTGTTCTCAAACGTGTTTCTTAACTTAATTCATAATTACACCACCGAATCACGCATCTCCTTCACAACGACGCTCGGCGCTCAGTTTGAAAATCGTGAGATTAATTCTCTCAGCCTTTTAGCAGAAGGATTGGTCTCGATTCAAGATTATGTGACTAATGCTGCGCGTTTGGAGCAATCACAAACCATTACTCGTCAATATGACAGAGGCTTTTTGATTCAAGAAGAAGTAGATATTGACGGTAAAATTTTCGTTAATGCAAGCCTTCGTGGCGACCAAAGTTCCAACTTTGGCAACACCTCCGAGATTTACCTTTTCCCTAAAGCAGCAGCATCGGCACGTTTATCGCAATTCAGTTTCTGGGAAGCAGCAGGCTTAAAATCCGTTATGGACGAATTTAAGATTCGTGCGGCATGGGGTCAATCTGGTAACCAACCGTTCCCCTTGGCGAAATATGGCGGCTTAGTCCAAGGAAATATAACTGGTACAGGTGTAGGTCTTATTACGCCAACCCGTAGAGGCAATCCAACTATTCGCCCCGAGCGCACGACAGAGATTGAAGCGGGCATTGACGCAAGTTTCTTGGGCGGTCTTATCGGATTAGAAGCATCCGCATTTTTCCGTGATATCACCGACCTTGTTGTGGAAGCAGAATTGCCGCGTGCAACAGGATTTTCTACACAATTTGCGAATGCAGGTCGCATGACAGCAAATGGTATCGAAGGTTCGCTTATCTTCAATCCTGTGAAAAACGAAGCGGTTGATTGGAAATTCCGTTTTAACTATTTGCAAGTTCGTCAGCAAATCGTCAGTTTGGGCGGCGTTCCGGCGTATAATACCGGTGGCTTTGGTCAAGCTCTCGGCACATTCCGTATTGAAGAAGGCGTGTCACCGACGACAGTTCTTGGCGTACAAAGCCGTATTGCCAATAATGTTTTGGATAGAACTACGATTGCAGGCGACGCACAGCCAAATTTCAATCTTGCTTTTTCCAATGATTTGCGTCTTGGTGATTTTACGTTTTATTTCCTTATTGATCATCAAAACGGTGGTTTGGCAATCAATCTGACACGCTTTTTGACTGATAACGGTCGTATTACGCCGGACGGCATCAAAGCTCAGCGTGCACGCCTTATTGCGAATGCAACGCGTACACAATGGATTGAAGACGCAACACATACCCGCTTACGCGAAGCAAGCATTATGTACAATCTCAGCCGTGAGACGCTTTCCGCGCTCTTTGGTGATGGGGTTTCTTACGCACGTATTGGTTTAACAGGGCGGAACTTGTTTTTGCTCACCAATTACAGCGGCTACGACCCTGAGGTTAGCAATTTCGGTAATGTTGCCGTTGGTGGTAATGTGGAAGTTACACCGTTCCCGTCTTCACGGGCAGTGTTTTTCACAATCCAATTTGGACTTTAATCACCACTTCTCAGAAAGGAATCTACCATGAAATTTCATTCAATAAAGCATCGTCTTCTTGGCTTGGGCAGCGCAGCAGCACTGGGCTTATTTGCACTTGCCTTGCCTTCTTGCCAAAGTTTAGATTTCCCCGATCCAAACGCACCTACTTTTGAATCTGCGTCGGTACAATCGCTTGTAACAGGCGTTGAAGGCGGTATGCGGGGTGGTATTGCAAATTATGTGTATGGCACATCCGCCGCAGGACGCGAAGCATACAATCTTGATGGTCTGAGTGACCCACGTTGGATTGTCGAGTACATTGCCGGAAGATTAGACCCGAACGGTCCATTTGTAACACCACTTTGGACACCGCGTTATCGCGTCATTGTTGCGGCTCAAAAACTTATTGAGCGCGCTCAGACCTTACCTGCAAATAGTACGGAACGCAATCGTATCGAAGGTTTTGCCAATACAGTTATCGCTCATCAATTGATGTCTGTTGCTTCAGTTTTTCAGCGTGTAACACTGCAAATACCGGCTCCGGATAATCCACGGGACGTGCGTTTTTCAACTCCTGCCGAAGGATATGTGGAAGCAGCACGGCGTTTGGATGCAGCATATACAGCATTGCAAAATGCCGGCTCTACTTTTACAGGTGGCGCAACGGGATTTAACCTCTCGCGTGGTTATGCAGGATTCAACACTCCTGTCACATTTGCTCGATTTAACCGCGCTCTTCGCGCTCGCGTAGCGGCTTGGCAAGGTGATTATGCAGCAGCACAAACAGCATTGCAGCAGTCATTCATTACCGCCGATAGTGCTCAAATGAATCTTGGCTGTTACCTCGTCTTCGGCACAGGTCCGGGCGACGTAACAAATACCGTTTTTGAGCCGCCGGCAGCAGCAACCATTCGTTTTTGGGCACATCCAACCTTCGAGCGTGATTGCGAAAATCCGACACAAGACCGTCGATTTTTGAATAAAGTTGCAGCGCCACGCCCAACATTTTCGATTGATGGTTTAACAGCAACACGTCCATTTGCACTGTACAAAAGTAATGTTGATGCAATTCCGCTTATTCGTAATGAAGAATTGCTACTCATTCGTGCAGAAGCCAATGTACGCGGTACATCGCCAAACATTGACGCAGCACGGAATGACGTGAACGTTATTCGTCGCGCTGCCGGTGTGCCGGAATATACCGCTACAACCTTCACAGCAGCCAATGCGCTTGACCGTATCTTGTACGAGCGCCGCTACTCGCTTTTTGGCGAAGGACAGCGCTGGATTGATATGCGCCGATTCAATCGCCTCGGTCAATTACCCATTGACCGCATGGGTGATGTTATTCCGCAGTTTTATCCTGTACCTCTCAGCGACGGTGGCGGAACGAACTAACGTGAATTGAGCAGAATATAATAGAAAGCCGCTTCAAGTCTTGCTTGGAGCGGCTTTTTTTTGTAATTAAGACCGCCGTTCATATTCAGCATCTACAAGCAAATCTGACGCTTGTGATGCAGCGACGGCAAGCCTATCTGCACATTCATTCTCCACGTTTCCCGCATGACCGCGAACCCAGATAAACTCCACATCGTGCGTATCAAGCAATCCAAGCAGACGTTCCCACAAATCAGGGTTTTCCGCCGCCTCTTTTTTATTCCGCATCCATCCTTGTTCGCGCCAGCGCCTCGCCCAGCCTTTGTTTATTGCATTGACAATATATGCGGAATCAGTATGCAATAAGACCCTACAAGGGCGTGTCAGTGCCTCTAGCCCACTAATTGCCCCTAAAAGTTCCATCCGATTATTTGTTGTTTTGCGGTATCCCGCCGAAAGTTCTTTCCTATGCTGTCCGGCAATCAAAATTGTTCCGAAGCCACCGCGTCCCGGATTGCCGCTACACGCTCCGTCGGAATACATGACTACTGTTGATTTCATGTGATGTTAAAAGGTTGGTAAGATAAAATTATTTCGGCGATTGACTGCAAATCTAGCAAAAACGTGTTGCGTAGCTGCGCGGAAAATGCGAAATTTCCCTGTATTTCGTGTTTTCTTAGACGTAATCTTTTTGGTCATGAAAAAATTTCTTACCTTCCTCGTTATTTTTATTCTGCTCGTGGTGGTGGTCCTCGCGGCTGTACCGCTTCTCTTCAAAGACCGTATCATTCAATTTGCCAAAGACAAAGCTAATCAATATCTGACTGCAACGGTCAATTTCGCTGATGTTGATATTTCGCTCTTAAAGAACTTCCCCCGTGCGACAGTCATCCTACAAAACGTTACGGTTGTCAATGGCGCACCGTTTCAGGGCGACACGCTGTTTTCCGCAAAAGCTATTGATTTCACCGCCGAGCCAATTGCCTATTTCCGTGAGGGCGTGGTCAAAATTCTTGCCTTGCATTTAGAAGAACCGCGTATTTATACACACGTATTGTCGGAAACGGAAAAAAACTGGCGTATTACAAAACCAAGCAATGATGAGACTTCTCAAGATACAAGTTCCATGCGATTAGCACTTAAAACGTATTCCGTGAAGAATGGATATTTCCGTTTTCGGAGCGAACCCGCCGACCGTGATTTTATCCTTGCCAATATCAACCACGAAGGAAGCGGCGATTTCGCTAACGATGTATTTACGCTGGTTACTCGCACCAATGCTTTGACGACATTTGCCCAACGTGGTGCGGTGTATATGAATGCCATCAAAACAGATTTGACCGCAGAAATCGGCGTGGATTTGAAAAAGAATGTTTATACCTTCAAAGAAAATGAGCTCACGATGAATGAGCTCAAAGCAGGCTTTGAAGGCTCTATGGGGCTTCCCGAAGACCGCGACGACATTGACCTCGACTTGCGTTTTGCAACACGCAATGCAGATTTTAAGGGTTTTCTTTCCATTGTTCCTGCAATGTATTCCGAGAAATTTACGTCCCTCAAAGCAAGCGGTAGCGCGAATTTGCAAGGATTTGTCAAAGGCGCATATAACGACAACGGTTATCCGGCTTTTGAAGTCCGCGCAAGTGTTCAAAACGGCATTGCCGACCATCCCAAACTCCCTTCTGCGCTCAAAGCTGTAATGCTGGATTTCGAGGCACAAAGCCCTGGCGGAGACCTTGACAACAGCGTGATTACTATTCGCCAGCTTTCTTTGCTACTTGCTGGAAATCCGTTTGATATGACGCTTGAAGTCCGCACGCCGCTTTCCGACCCAAATGTCGCTGCGACGGTCAAAGGACGCATCAATCTTGCGGATGTCAAACAGTTAGCAGAGTACGACGCATTGAAGAAGATTCAAAGCGGTGTTGCGGCTATGGACGTGGAATTTCGCGGAAAAATGTCGGCGGTAAAAAACAAAGAATATCAGAATTTCAGCGTTTCCGGCACGGCAAGTGTCGAGAATTTTGAATTTGCCGCCGACAGTATGCAGCTGCCCGAAAAAGTTGCCGTTCCTTCGGCAACACTCGCTTTCAGCCCACAAAAAGCCTCGCTTTCTAACTGTCGGATTGTGCTTGGTAAAAGCGATATTGCGCTTGAGGGACAACTGGAAAATGTCATTGGCTACGCCTTGTATGATGATTTGCTCAAAGGCTCATTGCGCCTTGTCTCCACATACTTCGATGTAAATCCTTGGATGAAGAGCAGCACAAAGGCTGATTCTACAGCAACTCCTCGCACTAATCCTTCGTCCAAGCCGGATACGACAGTCGGTAGCGTAGAATTGCCTGCGAACATTGATTTTACGATGCAAGCGACTATGAAACGACTTCTGTTCTCAAATTTGGATATGCAGGACGCTCAGGGAACAATGATTCTCCGTGATAAAACCTTGCGTTTTGAGAATTTGGGCGTAAAACTGCTTGGTGCAAAAATGCTTGCAAACGGGCTGTACAACTCGCAGAACCCGCTTCAACCTAAAACAGAATTTTCTTTGCAACTCACCGATGTCGGCGTACGAGCACTGTATGAGAAATTCGTCACGGTGCAAGAATTTGTGCCATTTGCGAAGTATTTGCAAGGCTCAATGGCGCTTAAACTCAAACTTGCGACCGACCTTGACGGTTCGCTTAAACCTGTTTGGAACACCTTTCTCAGCGATGGTGGTCTGAACGTTGCAACGCTGAAACTTGATGATTTTAAGCCATTTAACGCCCTTGCTGATGCACTCAAAGTGGATGCGCTCAAAAACCCGACACTCTCGAAATTTAGCGCGTTTTATGAAATCAAAGACGGGCGCTTTTTCCTCAAGCCCTTCAAAACAAAACTTGCCGGCATAGACGCAAGTATCGAGGGTTCAAATGGTTTAGATAGGTCTATTGATTACACGGTCAATCTTATTCTTCCGGCAGAAAAGCTGACGGGTGCTGCCTTTGACGCGCTGGGCTCGCTTGGCGGTGTGAATTTATCGGCACTCAAACCTAAGACTATTCCTGTAACGGTTCACATTACCGGAACGCTGGATAATCCGATTATTCAACCCTCACTGCAAGGCGCACAAAACGTTGGTCAGCAGGTTCTTGATGCCGCACAGGAAGAAGCAAAGCGCCGTGCAGAGGAAGAAATCCAGAAAGCACAGCAAAAGCTCAAAGAAGAAGCCGACAAACGCACGAAAGAATTAGAAGACAAAGCCAAGCAGGAAGCCGACCGCAAGACAAAAGAAGCGGAACAAAAAGCCAAAGACGAACTGAAAAAGCGGCTTCCGTTTGACATTTTTGGTGGTAAAAAAGATACGACGAAGAAATGATAGTGCAGGCTGCACAATATGTTTATGCAATATGCACATAGAGCGATTCCAATCTTCCACATTGATTCCCGGTACCATTATGCTCCATATCTCCAAAAATCGTGTTCAACATTTGCTTATGTTGGAACACCTCGCACGATTGCATCAGATTAACGACGCAATCACATTCTTTGAAAAACGTTACAACAAGCCATTTCCAGCCTTTGAAGAACTCATCAATACGGCACAAGAGGAAAACATGAAGGCTTGGGATGATTACATCGAATGGCTTGCTTTCGAGCAGCAACGGAAGGAAATCCTTGCAACCTTAAAGGAACTTCGTAATGGTGAATTTGAACTTGCTTGATACGAATCCCTACGTTGTGAGGTATGATGTTGTAGAATTTCGCCCATTGGAACATGGTCTGTATTATCGCTGTGAAATCGAGTGGACTGACGGTTCACGACTTTTTGCACGGGAATACAGCACCGATGAAAAACGTGTTTATTCCTTCCATTGGCAAGATGCAAATAACGGTTTGCTTTTACGGTGGGATAATGCACCACATTTTCCCCAAATGCAGACATTCCCACATCACAGGCATAATTATGACGGTACGGTGTCGGAGTGTCATGCCGTCAGTTTTGAAGAGGTCATACAAACTGTAACGCAACGACTAGCCATATAAACACGCAGAAAATGTCTTAAAAGGAAAGGAGCGACAATAGTTCAATTCTGCTAAAGATGATTTACCCAATATTCATCCACAGACAGCATCAGCCGTCGTGTTTCATCAAGTGCCGCCACCACTCGCCCGTAATGCTCAATATCGTCATACCCCAACGTCCTGCCTTTGCGGTCTTTCAGCCACTTTTCGCAGACTTGATAGCCGCCGATGCGCATTTCCCATACAGTTTTCGGCACACCCTCGAACCATTGCGTAGCATTGATGTACACGCACTCTTCTTGCGGCTTGTATTCTACTTTGCTCACCATATTACTCCCGCTTTGAGGAAAACGCACAGGCGTTGCTATTTCCCGCTCCAAAAGGTGCGTTTGAACAAGTTCCGCACCAACACTGCACACCGCCTCAAAGACTGCCGCGTCCGCCGGAAAGGGAATACGCGGGAAGTCTGACCGCAAAAACTCCGCGTACCGCGCACGGTAGGTGGGGCTGTGCAGCACGGCGTATATCCAATAAAACACCTCTTCGGGGCTTGCCGTGCGCCCCAGACGCTCCGCTAATGCTTGCAGGAAGGCTGGTGCTATGTTCGCCTCGCGCTCTTCTGTGCCAAAGGCGAGTTCGCCCTCATTGGCAGTATTGTAGCGGTAGAGAGGGAATACTTCGATACCGCCCCGACGAAAAACATTCGTGTCCACAATCACCCGCGAGCATAGCACTAATGCCCATTCTGCATCATTCACCGCCAAACCTTGCCGCCCAACGCCAAGCACCAGATTTTCCTTACGGTCTATGTGCTTCATCACTTGTTGGCGTGAGCGTTCGACGATTTCTTCATGATGATAGTACGCACGATAATCAAAGGGGCGATACAAACACCGCGTAAATACTTGTTCCCAGTCTTTATCGTTTTCCAATTTTTTACGCTTTTCGGACATATTCCATTCGCCTGAAGTGATCAGTCCGTAACGATGAGCAATCACGCTGTCTTCAATATCCGGATTACGAAAATCCTTGATACGACGGCGAAGTTCGGCGGCATCGAAATCAAACACAAAATGGTCGCGGTGTGTTTTTACACCGGTGGAATGAAGCGGGAAAATCTCATTCACTTTCCATCCTTGTTCGTATTCCTCGCGGTTAGCTGCATCTTGCGGCACAAAGAGGTAGAAGGGCGCAGAGGGCTGAAGGCGCTTCCATTCGGTGCTTTGCATAGTATTTGCAGCCAGCCAGTGGTATTTGCCGCCCGATATGTCTGTTTCCTTGTCGTCGTCCATTTCTGCGACGGTGCGTTTGCCGTACAGGTGCGCATGGTGGAGGCGGGCGGTGGGCGCGGTGTCGTCGGTTTCGCCTGTTTTGACAAAGAGAGCAATAGCCACCCCTTGCTGAATATCGAACACATTTTCGTCGGGTGAACCGTCCGGCGCAGTTTCCTTCTTTTTGCTGTTGCCGTGAAGGTCGAGAACGTAGATGTCATCGAAGGTTTCCATGAGGCTGCGGCGCATTCTGCGGAAGGTGGGATTATCCAGATAGCCGTGATTGGTGATAAAACCAACCACGCCATAGCCCGTAGCAGCGATGCGCTTTTGCGCAAAGCGAATGAATTTGACGTAATCATCCAGCATCACTTTGGGATTAGCTTCTTTGCTCATGCCGTCGGTGCCGTCGGGATAGTAGGCATCGCGTATGTCTTGTTGCATTTGGGTAAAACTATCGTCTGGCGACTTCGGCGCATTGGCGGAATTGACGGCGTAGGGCGGATTGCCGAGAATGACCATCACAGGAACGTCGCGTTTGGCGACATTCGCCGCCTCTGCTTCGTCGGTAAGCCACCGCGCAAAGGCGAGACGGCTTCCGCTTGCCAGTGGCTCGGAAAGAGCATTGGTGAGATAAATCGGTAAACGCTCGTCGCTCGTGAGGTTGCAATTTGTTTGCGAAAGTTGAAGCGAAAGATTAAGGTGCGCAACGGCGTAGGGAGCAACCAGCAATTCAAACGCCGCAAAGCGCGGCAAGACGTGTTTGTGGACATAACCAGACCACGCTCCTTGATTGGCGGCAAATCCTTCGTAAAGAACGTCCAGCACCACGCGCACAAATGCGCCTGTACCGGCTGCGGGGTCGAGAATACGGACTTTGTGTGATGTTTCGGGTTGTTTGGTCGTGGGATTGGTGAAGGTAATTGTGCTGTTGTCGGCAAGCCCTTTTTTTAAGCCAAAGTGCGATTTCAGGAGTTCATCCACACTGCGAACAATGTAGGAAACAGCTGGCTGCGGAGTGTAATACACGCCGCGCGTCTTGCGAAGGTGATTGTCGTAGGCAGCAAGAAATGTTTCGTAGAAATGGATAACGGGGTTGTGGAAGGGATTTCGTTTGCCGAAATCCTGCAAGATTGTGTGCATATCTGCACGGTTCAAGAGCGTGGCGAGGTCTTCGACTGCCCAAATAACGCTTTCGTCAATATCCACGCCCGCAACATACTCAAACATTTTCCGCAAAAAAGGGTTAGTTTTTGGCAGGTCGTAGAGAATATCGCGCCGCGTAAAACGTGCATTCTGCGGAGCATTGCACCGAGCGGCAAACGCGCCGTAGCAGATGGTTTGAGCGTACATATCGGCAAATTCGTCGTTATTGAGTTCGGGCAGCAACATATCGCGGAAGCTGTTTATTTGGTCGTGGAGCGTGTTTTGAACATCATCCATCAAAGCAAGACGAATATTTTCACGAATAAGCCGCGCTACACCCGCCAGACGCTGCGCCAGTACAAGGGAATCGGCGACGGGCTGCTGAATGCTTGCAAGAAAAGTTTCGAGGAGGTTTTGCACTTCATCAGCACCGAAGGTATTGGGCTGAACATGCGTGCGGTGGCGGCTTCCGGCGGAAGAGGTCTGCACAAGTGTTCCCAAGCGGGCTGTGCGTTGGAGTTCGCCCCGCGAATACCAGCGAAATTCGAGATAGTCGGTGAGGATAAGATTTGCCAAACCGCTTCGGTAGCGTTTCATTTGCTCGGTGTTCTCTTCTTTGTCCAGCGATAGTCCTACGTCTTTGGTCTCAACATAACCGATGATGGCATCTTCTTTCCCAAAAACGGTAAGGTCGGGTTTACCGGAGACATTTTTACGAGTTTCATTTTGGGCATTTGTTACGCCGTCGAAAGATTCCAACAGATTTTTGAGTGCAGTCCGGAAGGAATGTTCGCTGGAAAGCCCTGTGGCAAGTTCTTTGTCGAGTGCAGCGATGTAGAGTGTTATAGGAGCGTCCATAGAAACACGAGTGTATGATACAAATTATTAGCAAAGCGCCGTACAGTTCTAATATACGAAAAAGCAAAAACGGCTTCAAACCATTTAGGTTTGAAGCCGTTTTTTGTGTTAAGATTGTGCGGAAGGCGGGACTTGAACCCGCACGGGAGTACTCCCGCCACCCCCTCAAGATGGTGCGTCTGCCATTTCGCCACTTCCGCTTTGGGGTAATGATTTGCCATTTTTGGGCGAATCAAGACTACAAAAATACGAGTTTGTTTATGTTTGTGCAAATTTTTTTTGTGCTGTTTTTTGCATACTAAATTGTGTATCAATCTGTAACTTTTTTCTGTCTTGATTGTTTTTCGTATCATTGCGCTGCGCGATGCTTGTATCGTAGATCTTCGTTGATTTCGCTAGAACTTTAGCATACTTCGTGCAACGTTTTTCTCTCTCATCTTTTTCCAACTCCGAAACGCAGGGATTCTATAAATTTTTAGTTACAAGGATTTTCGCTATGCGATTACGATATTCTTTCTTAGCGCTTGCTTTGGCGCTTGCGTGGTGCAGCACCTCCCCGAACGGTCTGTCAGCACAAAACAATACAGCTCAAATACCCGTCATTCGTTTTACCTCAACACCACCGCTTTACGGCGTGGTAAATCAAGAATACCGCTATCAAGCACGAGCCATCGGGCGCGTGGAATCAGCAGCCGTGCGGTACAGCCTGACAACTGCACCGCGAGGCATGACGATTGATTCGCTCTCCGGTCTGGTGCGATGGACAACAAATGCAACAAGCAGTGCGGGAGTACGTGTTGCCTTACGTGCGAGGCTGGCGACCAACGCTAATCAAAATGTGACACAAACCTTTACCTTATTTGTTCTTCCGGCAAGTGCTACACAACCTGCAGTACGATTTACCACAACCCCTCCCGGCTCAGCTTCTGTTGGGGTACAATATGTGTATCAAGCATCGGCATTCTATGGTATCGACCCGCTTCTCACGCCGACTCCTGCACGAGAAGCCACCACAAACATCCGCTACAGTCTGCAAAATGCTCCACAAGGCATGACAATTGACGCAACGAGAGGGACTGTGCGCTGGCTCCCGCCTACAAGCGGTACCGTACGATTCAGCATTATTGCGACTTCCACTACTATTGCTTCGGCAAGTAGTACTCAAAATGTTACAGTGAATGTTAATGAACCGCGCCCTGTCTTTATTTCGTCGCCACCAAATGAAGCGTTTATTGGGCAGCCCTATTTATATAATGCCGTTGCAATATTACCCGGCGCAAATATTGTTCAGGTTACTTCGGGGACAAGTGCAGGCGGAGTGAACATTCTTCCCATCCAGCAGCGTGTACCAATGAACTATACGCTTGTAACGGCACCACAGGGCATGACGATTGAATCAACATCCGGCGTTGTGCGCTGGACACCAAGCACCCTGCCAACAACAGCCACCATGCGTGTAGCTATTCGTGCAAGCGTTGTCGGTGGTTCAACCACGCAAACAGTTATACAAGAATTTGCTCTGCGTGTTAGTCAGCCGCAAATTACCTTCCGCTCTCAACCAAGCCGCGAAACCCGTGTTGGTGCGTCATACACCTATCAACCCGTCGTAGGTTTCGGCAATACCGTGAATTTCCCGCCGGGCTTGGGAGGAATTATCGGCAATCCTACGCAGCCAACTTCTCCCCCATTTTTCCGCTTTAGCCTAGAAAATGCTCCGCAAGGAATGACTATTGATGCGACATTCGGAACAGTGCGCTGGATGCCGACTGCAGGCGGCGTTTTCAACGTTACGGTTCGTGCGGTCTTGGTATCCAATCCGAATCTTGCCACAACACAAAGCTACCAATTAAGCGTTGCGACGGCACCGATTACTCTTCGTTTTACTTCTGAACCCGGTTCAGTATTCATTGATGCAGGACGCGAATTTACCTATACCGCCCGTGCAGAGGCTTCACAGCCCACAACCGCAACAATTCGTTATTCGCTGGGACGCGCTCCGGAAGGCGCACGGATTGATTCCACAACAGGCGTTGTACGCTGGGCACCGCAGCAAGCAGGCGAATTTATCATAGAAATTATCGCGCAATTACCCAATGGTACAGCCCGTCCTGCGGAAGCCCGTCAAACATTTCTTACCTATGTACGCGCAACAGTTTGTGCATTAGTGCAAGGTGTGGTGCGCTCTACCGACGGCACAGTGATTGCGGCAGGAACAGTACGCGCCTTGGTCACAAATGTTACAAGCGCATCACAAGGCGGTTCGCCATTTTTCTACACAGCTACCATCCGCAATGGCACGTTTACCATGCCTATCGGCGCAGGTTCGTATATTCTTAGTTACTCTGGTAATGATTTCAATGAGGTGTGGTTTGCGGGAACTTCCACTAATACAACAGCCACCGTTACTTCGCCCGAAAGAGCAGTCCGCATCACTCTTCGCTGTGGAGATACGCTCTCGTACACTGCCGTTGTGCAACGCCGTCCCGCAGCCCGTTTCTTTGCTGTCAGTGGTCGGGTAACACAGCGTAGCAATAATGCGCCCGCTCAAGCAACCGTCGAAGCTGTTGGTGATGCAGACCCGCTTTTGGTCAATGGGGCAATTATTCGCAGAACAGTCCGCACGGACGCACAAGGAAATTATCGCCTGACGCAACTCGACAATCGATATATTTATACCTTCAGGGCAATTCCTGACGAGCCACGTCCTACTGCGGGAACAACAACGGTACAATTGCTTCCGCAATATTACGAAAACACGCTAAATCTCGCAGAAGCCCGCCGCGTGAGGCTTTCGGGCGACCTTACTGGCGTAAATTTTGCCTTGCAGCCGCGTCCCTCCTTCAATAATACCTTGAGTGGAAGAGTCCAGAGTGTAACAGGAACAGCTATTCCGGGGCAAGTTATCGCCTTTATGACATCAACAACCGCCAATACACCACAATACGCATCACTTGAGGTGCGCTCAGAGACTGTTTCCAGCACAGGAACATTTACCTTCAGCAATCTCACTCCGGGTGAATATGTTTTGCAGGCATTTCCGAATAGCGAACGCGACTTTGCTTCCGGCTATTACGTCGCCGGAACGCTCGCAACAACACGCTGGCGCGAAGCAACGCGACTTAGTTTAACAGCAACAGCCGCCGAGCGCGTTACGATCTCTCTCGCTTCGCGTCGTCCAACGGCAATCGCCGCAGCAAGCATTTCGGGTGTAGTCAGTAATGATGCGGGTATAACAGCCCAGAGCGTCGCCGGAGCAAGTATTTACATCGTCAATGCTCATGGCGAAGTTGTCGCTGAAACACTGACTGACAAGCATGGACGCTTTGATGCGGGTATGATTGAATATGGCGATTATACGTTGATTGCCGATAAACCAGGCTTTAACACAGCGACTTCACAAATCCTTGCCCGACAGCCGGCAGCCATTGAAAAATCGCTTATTTTGCAAAAGCCTGTTAGTGCCCTTTTGACTAGCACAAGTGTAATCGGCATACACAGCCTTGCAGAACAAATACAACAACCGCCTCAAACTTTTAGCATCGCACCCAATCCGGCACAGGACTATGCAACTATTTATTTACCTGCGTTCCAAGGAATGGCGCGGCTTTCGATAGTCAATATGCGTGGTGAGGAAGTATTTGTAAGCATAATCAATGAATCAAATGCCAAAGTACAATTCGACACCCAACAATTACCCAACGGGCTATATATGGTTCGGCTGACCAACGAGGCAATTCATGCACACGTGCGAATGCTCGTTTCGCGCTAAACGTTGAGACAATACAAAAGACGACAAAGGCTCATCACACCTGTGATGAGCCTTTTTGTTTTGCTGGATGTTGGTCTCGTATTTTTTGCTTTACAAGTATAATTCGGATTCCGTATATTGGGCTACCTTTTGATGTTCTTGCTCGTGCGCATTCAATCGTAGGTTATTCGCTTATTTGCTGTGTTGATGCTTGATACGATGCGCTCGTAATTTTTTTCATAGGTTATTTTTACAAGGAGGGTTTTATGAAAGGTTTAGTACGCCTTTTGGTAGCACTTACTTTTACTGCTACTTTAGCATTCGCGTCACTTGGTGCGCAGACGAGAGATTCTACAAGCAGCAATTCTCTCGAATCGCTGTCATTGGAAGAATTATTAAGTGTGGAAATTGTAACGGCGACCAAAACTGCCGTCAAACTGACGGACGTTCCCGCCGCAAGTTCTGTTATCACCCGACAAGATATTTTGCGCTACGGATATCGTAATCTCGCCGAAGCGCTTGCTCGCTCGCCCGAAGCATACACGCACTTTGAAGGAAATAATTTTGGCGTGGATTTTCGCGGTTTTTTTGCAAATAATGTTGCTCGCAGAACGCTCTATCTCGTTAATGGTCATCGTGTAAACGACCGCTTCCACTTTGGCGATTTTTACCCCGATGTTATCGGGGATTTGCAGGACGTAGAGCAAATTGAGATTCTACGCGGTCCCGGGGCAGCTCTGTACGGAAGCGTTGCTATGCTCGGTGTGGTGAATATCATTACGCGCGATGCAAAAAACCAAAAAGAGCAAACTGCATGGGATATGAGCGCAACAGCCGATGAAATCGGCGCCGGCGGCTTAGTAACGAAGTATCAGTTAGGTGTACGGCATAAATTTACTGATAACGTATCAGTCAATGCCAGTTTGTATTGGTTTAACGGCGAAAGCGTTTATGATTCGCGCACAGCAGTCTCACAGCGCCCTTGGAGCAGTTTGGAAACACGGAACGGTGCAGGCATTTTCAATTATGCAATGCGCACCGATGCGTATTTCGATTTACCGCGCTCTACCAATAGCGGCTTCAGCAGCCAGCGTTTTATGGGTGGTGTGCAACTTCCGGGGTTTAACGTGCGGCTGAATGTTGGCGATTTCACCTTCGGCTCATTTTTGCATACACGGCTTGGCTCATGGATTCCGCCAAAAGACAACGCTACACCGAATCATCCCGATAATATCCGTTCATGGGGGACACACGCCGTTTTCGCCGAATGGAAACCCAAAGGCGCGCTGGATAATCTTGATATTATGCTGCGTGCGAGTTACAATGTTAATACCAACCGCGAGATTGCCGATTTCAGTCTGACGGATTCTATTCGCGGCGCAAATGGCATTGGTACGTCTTCACTCAATGCGGGACGTATTCCGGGGCAATTCGGGAATCAAAATATCTTCATCCGCGATAACCGCACAGGTCGCTTCATTCAATATGTCAATTTTATAGACCGCACCTTACTCACAGACGATGCCGCGCGTCGAAATGGCGGTGGGTCGCAATTTAACTATGCCGGAGTGGATAAATCCTTTGGTTTGGAAGGGCAAATTGCCCCCGTCAAAACAAAAGAACTCTACGTCTCCCTTGGTGGTAATTACGAGAACGCCGATTACGAAAACATCCAATGGTTCGCGCACCGCAATGGAAATTTCATCGGCTGGGCGCCCGGCGGCGGCATTTACGATAAAGGCTGGTACTTTGGTGTGTGGGCGCAAGCTATTTGGACTCCTTTTGAAGCATTGACCGTTACGGCAGGCGCACGGTACGACTTTCAAAACGTAACCGATGTGGGGCGGCAAGTTGGACGTGATTTGCGGTACGACCGCATTATTCGCGGTGCAGATACAAGCTATTTACCCTTCCGCGTACAAAACCGCATCGCACAAGATTTTACGCCGCGTATTGCCGTGAATTATCGGCTCAGCAAAGATGCGAATTTGCGCCTTATCTATGCCCAAGCATTTCGTGCCGTACCGCCACAAGAAATTATTCGCCTGCCGCGTGAAGCAAATGGTGATATTCCAAATGCAGAATCGGAAAAGCTGAATAACATTGATGCTATTTTTTCTTTCAAACCCACAGAAAATCTGAGTTTCACACTCAATGGGTTTTACATGGACGGCAATGTCGTCTATTCCTTTGCGCCGGCAACACAGAGTTTTAATCGCGGAAGCGGGTGGACGAATATTGGTGGTTCGGTTGCGGCAAATCTTGTGCTGCCAAGCGGCTTAGAAGTTTGGGCAAACGCAACATATTACGCGCTCGGACGCTCAACCGACGCCTTTGGTTTTATGAGGGATTGGAAGGATACAACTACAACGGACGGTACGCCCGTTGCGCCATTTTTACCGAATCAACGGCTGCCGATTGATTCACCAACATTGCTTGCAAAAGCCGGATTTTCTTATCTTTTCCCGTCGCAAACCTCCATTGCGGCGGAATTGTACTACAACGGCTCAATTCAAATCCTTACCCCAACCAATAATAATCTTGGTGAACTCACGCCGGTTCCTAATCGTGGTGGTGTTGCCGGAACGACGTTTGATGCACGGAACTTCGTACAATACCAGATTCCAAGCAGCTTTGCGATGAATTTGACGCTCCGTCAAGATTTAGAGCCACTCGGAATGAAAGGATTTTTTATTCTCGCAAAAGCACGAAATCTCTTGGGAACGGATGTGTGGGGCGTGTTGCAAATGGATGCACAAGGCTCGTGGAACTCCAACACCTTCAACCGTCCGAATCAATTACCGGATTTTGGTCGTCAATTCTACATTCAATTCGGTTACACGATGTAATCCCGGATAATTTCGCCTCTTTTGGGGCGTACGTTCGGTACAGAACAACGACTCTCGCCGTGCGGCTTGCTTTTTCATAATGCAGCATAGCGAGAGTCTCGTTATATTTGTAGCTCTTGGAACATTTTTACCGATACTTTTTTCACAGTTATTTTCAGCAATGCTCTATTTTACTGATGCCGATGTCCTCCGCCTTGTCAATGCCTTTGAAACGTGTACTCTGCCTTGCGCCGAGTGGACACACGCAGCACATTTAACAGTTGGGCTTTGGTACGCACTCAATAACACACCTTCAGAAGCGCTTCGCACCATGCGAAACGGTATCAATCGCTATAATCCCCACTGCGGAGCACCCACCATCAACGATATTCCCCGTGAACGCGGTTACCACGAGACACTGACCGTTTTTTATCTTGAGGCAATTTATCGGTTTTGCGCAGAAAACGGCGTAACCAAACCTTTGCACGATTTAGCCAATTTGCTGTGCGAAAGTGAATACGCCACGAAAGAATTTCCTTTGCAGTTTTATTCCAAAGAAGTGCTTTTTTCTTCGGAGGCGCGTTACAGCCATATTCTACCTGACAAGGCAATCTTGTAACTACAGCCAAACTGATTGTTTATCATTCTCCATTGCGCGATTACGCGCCTTTTTCTGTGCTTCTCACACGAAAATCTGTGCTTGCTCGTGTATTGTGAAAAAAAATACTTTATCCCTCGACACGATGAACGTCTGCACTGTCGCTGTTTTTGCACCGAAGACATACTTTCCATGAACACCACACACCACGCTCACCAGAATACAACAAAATTTTCTCTTCTAACGGCAGAAAACCTCGAAATTACGCTCGTGTATTTTCTGATGTTTGCCGGAGGACTTTGGCATATTCTGAATGTTCTTCAAATGGCAATGAGTTTATTGGCAGCGCCAATGGTCTTTATGCTGGCACTGTGGATTGCTTTTCGATATGACCAAACATTGCGTCAGTATCGCACGGAATCAGAAACCCCCACCATTACAGCACGTTTTCATTGGTGGAATGTCATCGTCACGGTTGCAACATATATTATTGAATTTATTGGTGTAAAAACAGGGCTGATATTTGGTCATTACGCTTATACCGATGTTTGGATTCCGGCGTTTCGCGGAGTGCCGTTTGCCATTGGCTTTGCTTGGTTGGGAATGTTACTGACATCGTTTGGTCTAATGCAACGAATAACGGCACTTGAGAATCGTTCAATATGGCTGAAAGCCTTCGTCATTGCAATTTTGATGACCATTTTCGATATATTTATGGAGCCGGTCGCCGTCAAACTCAATTACTGGCAGTGGATTGACAAAACAGGGCACGCATTTTTTGTGGCACCGATGAAAAACTATTTGGCGTGGTTTGTAATTAGCTATGTCCTCGCACTGGGAGCATTACGTGTCGGATTATTCGCCCAAAAGATGCCTCGCGTAGCACTACACGGGTATTGGGCGCAACTGCTGTATTTCTCAATGGTTGCTTTAGGAAAGGCATAATTACAGGAGTTTGGAACAATCTGCCGACACCGCACAATCAGAACATTTCGGTTTCGACCGTGCCGAACAAATAGCCCGTCCGTGCATAATCATGAGGTGCGTAAAATCTCGCCAAATCTCGCTTGGCATCAGTTTCATCAGTTCAAACTCCAACTTCACCGCGTCTTCTCCCTCGGCAATGCCCATGCGGTTCACCAACCGCGTAACGTGCGTATCCACCACTACGCCCGGAATATCGAAACAGTGCGACAGCACCACATTTGCCGTTTTTCGCCCCACACCAGCCAGCGAGGTCAATTCTTCAAGCGTTTGCGGCACTTCTCCGCCAAATTCTGCCAAAAGTTTTGTGCAACAGGCTTGGATATTTTTCGCTTTTGCTTTGTAAAATCCCGTTGAGAAAATATCTTGCTCAAGTTCTTCCTGCGGAACGGCGATATAATCTTCGGGTGAGCGGTATTTCACAAAAAGCCGCTTCGTTACTTGGTTTACACGCTCGTCGGTACATTGCGCCGAAAGCATTGTTGCAATGAGCAGTTCAAAGGGCGAGGTGTAATCAAGCGCAATGCGGGGTTCAGGATAATGATTTCTGAGTTCCGCAATGATGCGAGCAAGCCGCTCCTTTTTTTTTACAACCGATTCTTTTTTTGCCATGCTTTTGAAAAACTATTGTAACAGGAATGAAATCACAATGCGGTTCAAAAAAACAACCTTTCCCAGTATGCTCTCTGATGCTTATTGCCCGTAATGCCCTTTACAGGCAGCAATGAAGACATCTTCATCGGTTACGCGGTAGATTAAACGGTGTTCTTCCGTTATCCGCCGCGACCAATAGCCACGATATGCGCCATGCTTCAAAGGTTCGGGTTTGCCCGTCCCGTGAAACGGTGTTCGGCGACACTCTTCCAAAAGCGTGGCAATCTTTTGAAAAACGCGCTTATCCTCATTTGACCAAGCCGTAAATTCCGCAAAGGCACTGCCCTCAAACGATATGCACTTCATGCTGTTTGTTCGGTTGGGGGTGCATTGAGTAATCCTTCAACAAATTTCTGGAACTCCTCTCCCTCGAAACGCACTAAGTTCTCACCACGCTCAATGTTCTCAATACGGCGCACAAGTTCTGCCTGAGCGGGCTTTGTGTTGAGATAAATAGTGAGTTCAACAGTCTCCGTTTTACCACGAAATGTTGTTTTTAGCGCCTCAACAAACTCTGGTGTAAGTTCTTCTAAATTCAGATGATAGAGTGCATCCATAACTGTAGTAAGACGTGAAAAATATGATATATTGCAACAACGGTAGAATCAACGGAAGTTTTTAGCCGAAAATTTTGTGGAAGCCACTGAGCATTCACCCACGAATAATCGTATCCGCACGGTCAGGGCTTGTTGAAACTATACTCACCCGTGCGCCGGAAAGCTGCTCAATACGAGCAATATAGGCTTTTGCGGCTTCGGGCAAATCTTCATACGTGCGAATGCCTTCTAATGACGATTTCCAGCCTTTCACGGTCTCATACACAGGCACAACGCGCTCCAGCGTATCGGCATCGGCAGGAAGGCTCTTCTGCGCTTTGCCGTCAATGGTATAACCGGTACAAATCTTGATTTCATCGAAGCTGTCCAGCACGTCCATTTTGGTTAAAGCAATTTCCGTAATACCGTTCACAATCACAGAATAGCGCAGCGCAAAAGCATCCAACCAACCGCAACGGCGCGGTCTGCCGGTCGTTGCGCCGAATTCATGCCCGATAGAACGGAGGCGCTCGCCTGTCTCGTCGTGAAGTTCCGTCGGGAAAGGACCATTACCCACGCGGGTCGAATACGCTTTCACAACGCCCATCACACGCTGAATTGCCGTCGGTGCAAGTCCTAAACCCGTTGCAGCGCCGCCGCTCGTGGGATTGGAGCTTGTTACAAAGGGGTATGTGCCGTGATCCACATCCAGCATTGCGCCTTGCGCACCTTCGAGTAAAATACGTTTGCCGGACTGAATTGCATCGTGCAGAAGCAAGGTTGTATCAGTGATGTAGGGGTCTATTTGCGTGTCGAATTGGCAGTATTCATCGGCAATTTTTTCTGCGTCTAACTGCTCATAATCATAGATTTTAGAGAGCAGTTTATTCACCTCACCAATGTTGGTGCGGAGTTTGTCGGAAAAGCGCTTGCGGTCAAGTAAGTCCACAATACGAACTCCCGTGCGGCTTGCTTTGTCAATGTAAGCAGGACCGATACCGCGTCCGGTCGTACCGATAGCATTTTTGCGGTTCGTGGAATCATCCTTCGCGGAGGCAGCTTTTTCCCGGGCTGCGTCCAAAAGTTTGTGATAGGGCATAATCAAATGCGCTCGGTGGCTAATAAACAAGCGCCCTTCGATATTGATACCGTAATCTTCCAACATCTTGATTTCATCCATGAGCGCCACGGGGTCAATAACCACGCCGTTTCCAATCACGCACTGCACGTTGGGGTGCAAAATGCCTGACGGAATCAGGTGCAGGACATATTTTTTGCCGTCAATAACGAGCGTATGTCCGGCATTTGCCCCGCCTTGATAACGAGCCACAATGTCCGCTTCTTGCGAGAGCAAATCAACAATTTTACCTTTGCCTTCGTCGCCCCATTGAGCGCCTACGATGAGTGTAACCATGAAAAATTAAGAATTATGAATTACGATTGTAGAATTAAAGCCATTCAAATTGAGAAATTGTCTTGCTGCCAAGCCTATTCATAGCATTGCAGCACTATGAAGGATGTTGAGCAGCTATAGCCAAGCGACTTATGAGTTCATGTAAACCAGCTTCTGATAATCTAAACTCAGGCTTATCGGAAATGCTAATTTGTGCAATGACAAACATGATATTTCTTGCATCGTCTTCAACCATAAGTCCAGACAAGATGACGCTATTACACCATTTGACAATATCTTCACGGGTAAACTCTTTACGGTCGTATTTTAACAGATAATTCACCGCGACCAAACTTGTAATACCTCCGGCAGGAATTGGAGGATTGGGAAGAAGTTTAGCAATCGTGATTGTATCCTCAGATATTTGTTGATTATCTCGACTGAAGACTTTTCTTCGCAAACATATCGGGTCTCCAAATTTGTTGACTTCTTTGACCAAATCAATATAATATCCGCGCTTATGATGTATTCTGTAAGAGTATTCTCTTACACTATCCGAGCGGATTATCCAACGTTTGAATGCATTTTCATTGAACTGAAACTTGGCTCGAATACTATTTTCAGATTCACGTAGCTTACTTCGTTCGGCCTCTTTTTCTGACGCATTGAGAACGAAAAAATTCACGCTCAAAGCTATAATCAAAAATACAGAAGATATTATATGAGGCATAAATTTAGTTTCCCCATCGCTATCAGTATAGCTTTCGACCATTACCTGCTTCACTATCAAAATACATAGAAATTTAGGTATAAGCCCAATTGCAACTACTAAGACACCAGCTAATAGGCTAGCAAGTATTACTCCTACCATTCCATAGCGTGGAGAATCTAAGAAAACATAAATATTAACTAGTTCTGCTACAATTACACCAACAGCAAACGCTTTCCATATTAATTTTTCATCGTTTTTACTTCGGCATTGTATTTTTACTAAAAAAGCAAGATTGTATGCAATGTATAGCGCGCACAATGGTAAAAGAAGCCCTTTGTTCAGCGAATTATACATCGTAAGGAGCCACGGTATTTTTCCAAGATTATTACCTGAAAAAAGTAACGGTGACATTATGAAGTTAAGTGCCATGGCACTTAACAACATTAAAAATGCCCATCCCTTTAATTGGAAATTATCCTCGTGATTACTTCTTCGCATTCGGTATTCCACATTTTTTGCAAGGTATTTACCTTTATCGTCTGTCTTGTTCTCAACAACATACATCCAAAAACTTAATTCCAATGCCCTTTCCCGATACCGCGTACTTTCACGCCCCGCGCACGAAGGTCGTTTGCAACAGCGTCGGAAATGATATTGAAGGCATCAATGATAAGACTTACGCCCGGAAGTGCCGATACAATCTTGTCTGCAGTGAGACCAAGATAATCCGTATGCCGCACGGCAAATATCGCCGCATCGTGTTTCAGCGTGGAGAGCGTATCAAAACTCGTATGTACGTCGGTTGCTTTTTCTACCCAATAGGACACAAGCGGGTCGTGGAGTTGCATTATAGCGCCCTCTTTCGCGCAGAGGTCGTAGAACAGTTCTGCCGGAGAATAGCGCGTATCGGCTACGTCGTTCAGATAGGACACGCCCAAAACGGTGATATGTTTGCCCTCCAAATCCGGCATAGCGCTTTTGAGCACTTCGACGGTGTGTTTGGGCATCATGTCGTTAATATCAATCGCGGAAAGCGAGATTTCAAGCCGTTTCTGAGCGCTTTGTGTGTCAGAATTCTGTGTGTCAGAATTTTGCTTCTCAGATTCAAAGAGCGTAGAATACGACCAATCCGCCAGAAGCGAATCTTTCGTAAGGCAATAACCGCCTACGCCGAAGCCCGGAGCCATGATATTACGGTGCGTCGGGCGGACGCGAATTGCTTGAATTACATCGAACATATTCACGCCTGCTGTTTCGGCAAACTCCGTCCATTCCTGCATAAATGCGATGTTCATGGCGCGGAAGGAATTTTCCAGCACTTTCGACATTTCGCTTGCCGTTGTGGAATGAAGTTCGGTTAAAGGATAATCTTTCGTGTTGATGAAGGACGACAGAAACTCCCGTGCAGCCTGCTTTGCAGCGTCGTCGGTACCGGAGTAAACGCGGTAAAAATTCGTAATGGAACTGAGGTATTCTTTGCCCGGCATCACGCGCTCGTAGGAATGTGCAAGATGCACCGTGCTTGTATTCAAGCCGCGTTCACGCCCTATGCGCTCAAACATCGGCTTCAGCACTTTTTCCGTCGTTCCGGGCGGCACTGTTGTTTCCACGAGAACAAGCGTGTTATTCGTAATGCGCTCCGCGACGGTCTTGATAGCGTCTTTGTAGCGGTCGAAGGTGAAATCGTAATCGCGGGCATTGCCAAGTTGTTTTTTCTTGATGTCGAGGTGAATATCAATAACGACAATATCCGCCAGCGAATAGGCAAACGGCGAATACGTTGCCGTGAGATTGCCGTTGGCATGAGCGGTTGTGTATGCCGCATCCAAACTTGTGTCGGTGGAAACAACAGAAGCCAAGCCTTGATTCACACGAGCAATTTTCCAATAATTTGCCTCATCCGGCAAATCCACACCGATAACGTTGTAGAGCAGGCTACCACTGGTGTCTTTAGCATTCGCCACCGCCGCAGCCATAGCCGTTCCCACAAAGCCCAAGCCTTGAATAACGACGGTTTTACGGGAGTTTTTAACAAATTGCGCGAGGCGTTCTTGCTCTTGTGTCGCATTAACGCTGTATTCAAAGGTATCTCCAAAAGGAGAGCGCGAGGTCATAATAAAAAGAAATGGTAAAACAAACATTCGCAGAACAGCAAAATTACGAAAAAGAATCGGATTTGTTCCGAATCATATTCGTGTCTTATACCTAAGTCTTTACACATTCGGCGTGTATATCGTAGAGGTAAACGTACAAAAAACAAAACCCGACAAAGCTCTTTGATGCAGTGTCGGGTTTTGTGTTGTTTCAATGATGATGACTCTATCGAAATCCTCTGCGAGAATATTTTCACAGGATTTACGGGCGCTTCAATCCAAGTTTTTCTAGAATTGTCCCCATCGCAACTTGTGTTCGGGCATCAGTCTCCAAATAGTTTTTGACCATGTTGCAGGAATGAATAACCGTTGTGTGGTCGCGTCCACCGAAGTGTGAGCCGATACTTTTCAAAGAAAGTTGCGTATGCTGTTTCAAAATGTACATTGCCGTTTGACGCGCCAGTACAACTTCTTGCTTACGGGTTTTTCCGGTAATCAGCGTCAAAGGAATATCGTAATACTCCGACACAACATTCAAAATAGATTTCACAGAAATTTCTTTACTGGGTAGCTCTGTGGCAATACCTTTGACCACTTCACGCGCCAAGTCAATCGTCAGTTCTCGCCCGTCGAGTGAAACTTTTGCTAAAAGACTAATCAGGCAGCCTTCTAACTCTCGTACGCTAGAGGTGATATTCCGTGCGAGGTACTCAATTACTTCACCCGGCAACTGTGTTCCTTCGTCAGCAGCTTTACGCTGCAAAATAGCAAGGCGCATCTCATAATCCGGCGGCTGCACGTCTGCCGTCAGCCCCCACTGGAAACGAGAAATCAAGCGGTCATCTACGCCCTGAATTTCTTTCGGCGGTTTATCACTCGTCAAAATAATTTGCTTGCCTGATTGATGGAGCGCGTTAAATGTATGGAAAAAATTATCTTGCGTCTTTTCTTTACCGCTAAAAAACTGAATATCATCAACAATCAAAATATCAATGCTTCGGTAAAAATTCGTGAACTCGTTAATTTTACCGTTTTGAATAGCATTCACATACTCCATCGTAAAGCGCTCGCTATTGGTATAAAATACGCGAAGGTTACGATGTTGTTGAAGCGCACGATTGCCAATAGCTTGTACAAGGTGTGTTTTTCCTAAACCAGTACTACCATAGAGAACAAGTGGATTATACTTTGTTTTACCCGGATTATCCGCGATTGCAATCGCAGCAGCAGCGGCTAACTGATTACTTTCGCCTCGAATAAAATTCTCAAACACATAGCTTGGATTGAGATAGGTCGGAAAATTCTGAGGAACGGATTGTTGCTGAGCAAAGGGTAATCCTGCTTGGGTAGTGGGTACACTTGCGGCTGTTTGCTGACGCATTGCCGGCAAGCGAATAGTGCGGTCTTGAAGCGTTGTATCTTCGGATTTGTCAACGATAACTTCATATTGTAATTCAGCCCCAGGACCGAGTATTTGCGCCAATACAGTACGAACGAGTGCTCCGTAATGCTCTTCTATCCATTCGTAATAAAATTGGCTGGGAACTTGAATGAGTAGTTTTGAGCCATTCCAAGAAAGAGCGCGTATATTCTCAAACCAGGTACGAAAAACTTGTGGATTAATGTTGTCGCGGATAATCGTCAAACATTTCGCCCAAAGAACATCTGCGGGCGAAGCGTTTGCGTGAGTGTTAGATTGCAGTGGCGGTGAATCCGTGTGGAACTGCGAAGAAATCTTGGGCAAAGCCTCCGAATCGCTTTGCACAAAGAGCATAGTAGCATCTTGGGGCATAGTAGTGTACTTCCCTTGAGCCTAACGTTTATTTAATCGAATTTGTTGATTGCAGCATGTATGCAGAAGCCATAAGACGCAGAGATTGAGAGGCTCTCCGGCGATCAGTGTACGAGTGTCGATGCTCGCGTAGAATAGAATTTGGGCTTTTCGATTCTACAATAGACTTCAGTGTTACTGTGGAATGTCAATTTTGCGAATTTTGTGCGTTGCGCCAAAAAGATTTTTTTTCGCCTGAGGAAAATTTCTGTTGGTTTTATGAATCGGTAATATTGCGTACTGAAAAAACAGGCACTTGCCCGAAGCCGCATCAAATGGGCTTGTATGGGGAAAAGTTTTCCACAGTTTTCCACAAGCCGCAAAAATACTGTGGATAAAGAAAGAAAAAACTTGCAAGCTAGGTTTTATCAGCTATTCAAGCCCCATGTATTTCCTACTTTCGCCTCAAATGACTGTGGAAAACACTGTTGTACACACAGCAGATATATTATACCAGCCGAATCGGCAAGCCTTCATTACTCAAAAAGCGCTTCAAATCAGGAATTGCAATCTCCCCAAAATGAAAAAGACTTGCTGCCAGCGCTGCATCAGCCGCTCCGCAGCCGACATCGTCCCGCAAAACATCGCTGAAATGCTGCATTGAGCCTGCTCCACCGGAGGCAATGACAGGAATACCGACGCTTTGAGCAATAGAGCGGGTTATATCCAGCGCAAAACCAGCTTTTGTACCATCGTTGTTCATGGAAGTTAATAAAATTTCTCCTGCACCGAGATTTTCTGCTTCTTTTGCCCATCGGACGGCTTCCCAATCCGTAGGCTGCTTTCCGGCACTAATAACCACGTTCCAACCCTCATCGGGACTGCTTTGCCGAACATCAATAGCAACAACGACACACTGCGAACCAAATTCATTGGCTAATTCGGTAATCAGTGAAGGATTTTTCACCGCAGCAGAATTGATAGAGATTTTGTCTGCTCCGGCACTCAAAAGCCGCGAGACATCTTCTACTCGCGAAATACCACCTCCAACCGTAAAAGGGATATTCAGTGCAAAAGCAACTTTACGCACCATCTCGACAAACGTCCCGCGCCCTTCCAGCGTTGCGGTAATATCTAAAAAAACTAGTTCGTCTGCGCCTTCCAGAGCATATCGCTCGGCGAGTTCAACGGCATCACCGGCTTCGCGGAGATTTTCAAAATTAATACCTTTGACGGTCATACCGTCTTTCACGTCTAAGCAAGGAATGATGCGTTTTGTAAGCATAACAGGAAAAATGTGATTAAATATCGTGTGAATATCGCCGCGAAATGATGAAAATATGTAGTTCGTACGCAAAATACCTTAGCATACATTCCGAAACTACAAATGAGAAGATTTACTATTCTGGTATGTACTGATGCTTACGAAGATATAAAAGACGACGGAAAGTGCAAAATCTATGCTTAGAACGCATACTGCGTGTTCGCATTCCATTTCTGCGCACTCCCCACAGCAGGTTAATACATTACCGCACAGCGCGAGCAATACGAATACGCAATTGCCATGCTTCTCCCGCATTATAGATATTTTCCGCTACACCCGCTTCAATACTTGATACTTCAACACTTTTTTTCAAAAGATAATCCCCCATCACGCGGAGTGCTGATTCTGCTTGAGGTACATTTGCAGACGTTTTTTTCGTGGGAATAGTCAAAATAAGTTGACAACGTGCTCCTGCGCGAATATACGTAACGCTATTACGCAGTATATCCAATGCTTCCGAAGGGATTCCGTGTATAAGCGCTGTATCATCAGGACGATAAATAAAAACACGGTCTTCCAGCACTGCTTCTTTGAGTTCTTGCGGTGCAACGATACGCCCGGCAGCACCTTCTTCATCATATAAACGGCTTGAAAGCGGTGTTTTCACGAGAGGAGCAATCGGTACGGGGCGAATGAATGGTCGTATAGAAAAAGTATCGGGCTGTATCCACTCGATATTCCACGTACAACCCAAGCGTAGCGCCAATCCCCCCAAAGTCTGCACTGATAACAAATAACTGGCACCTGCTGAGATAATTGGTTGCCATTCAACGGAAAATGACGGTTGGAATCTACCTCGTAAAGAAATGTCCGCAGTCGAGCTTTCGTGAGAACGGAGGTTGTATGCCAGACCGGCACGGACCCCGAAAATAGGCACAGTTGCTGTTAAGGGAATTGGTGGAGTCAAGGTACCCACCGTATTCGGGCGAATGTATTGCGTTTGAGCCTCAGCATACATCGCCCAAAGCACATTTGCACCAAACATCGCAGAAAGTTCCGGTAAAAGAAAATGCTGCATTTCTACCATGGCATGTGTGTATAGAGCATTGAGCGTAATAGAACTTTGAAGCAGAGAATACTCCAACAGATTGCCCGTCATATTACCACTTGCTATATTCCTCGAAGGCTCATATTGCAGCAATGCTGTCTGGCGGCGTAACCCCACACCTGCTTCAACCCTTATTCTATCAGGCTCAACAGAATATGAAGATTTCACGCCAGCATCCCATAACTGCAATGCAGCGAAACGCCCATTGGAAAACAGTGCTTGGATAGCGGCATTATTGATAGAGGCAGGCATTTCTACGCCTCCCAAATTCCAGCCCGCACCTACCCCAGCCTCCAATCCAACATGCCAAAGCGATGCGTTCGTTCGTACCAATACGGTGTCAAATTGCCTGGTGATAACAGTACGTTCCTGCATTTGCGCCAGAGTCGGCAAAGAGTCAACAAATGACAGACAGCACAAAAGCGCACCAATACGAACGATACGTTGATAGCGGCATAATACCATTGGTGGTCTTAGTACAAAAGATAAAAACACAAAAAGTAGGAATTGACACAAATATCGAAAAATATCAGCACATTACAGACTGGAATTCACGCGAAATATGTTGGCACAATAATATGTTCGTGGAATATCGAAAGGATCATTGAGAAAGTTTGGTGGAAAACAGCATAATAAATATATCCCAGTGTCAAAGTAAGTGCTGATGATGACTAGGCGGTTATGAACCATCAATACCCACATTCAAAACACTTTGGTGTCTTGAATTCAAGCGCTGGTATATCGTTGTATTGTTTGGCAATTCAATTATACGCTACAAATGTATCCCACATCAAACGGATGATTCGGTGTATTTATGCAGATACATTGAATGCTATCAATTCATACTGCGTAGCAAGTTGTAATAATTCTGTATCGGTTGAAGCAAAATGAGTAGTTGTATCGGCGCCGCTATTTTGGCTGTGTTCATGGACGGCAATTGCTGCGGCAAGGTGTAATGCACGCTCAGGAGAAAGATTGTGTTTGAGCGCAACCGCTTCGGTCAACCGAATAACACGTTGTGAAGAATGAACTTGGAGGAATTGCGTCCAATCATTTTCGAGATCGTGAATTTTATGGGATAGGTCTTCTTTGGAAATTTTCCCTGAATATGCCAAACGGCTAAGGGTAACAACAACTTCGATAAAACCGAACGATGAACACGCAAGAACGGTCGAAGGCGTAAAAAGCGCAGCGACATTATCCGACCCTGCTTCGCGGACATAGTATTGAAGCCACGCGGTAGAATCTAGGTAGTACAGTGTCATTGTCGTCCTTTAATGAGTAGTTGCGTAGAAGATTCGCCACCGCTTGCTTGTGCGATAGGCACAACGGGCGAGAACGGAGAAAATGGACGATATACTTCGCCCGGCGTTTTGAAGCCTTCAATACCATGAGCTATTTGGTCGAGGACCGCCTGACGTTCCCGATGCCCTTGTAATTCGTCAATATACCGCCGAATAAAACCGGCACTTTCGTTAATAAGTACGTCCAGTTTAATATTGACGTTTGAGTTTTGAAATTTTGCCATGGCTCCTCCTCCTTCTTAATGCGCTGAAAAATTATTGGTGAGGCAATAGTAACGGGCGCAAAAGATAGAGATTCATTATGAAAAATACAAGACTTTCGCGGCAAGATGGAAAATTTTTTGAAAAATAATTTTATCCACTACACTAAACGTTGTTTTCAACGTTTACGATACATCCGCCACATATAATCTATTCTTTGATTCAATCAATTTTTGTGCCAATTCTCTACATTAGTGCGACAAAAAATTACTGTTGTTCTTTTGGCACCGTAAACTTTATTTTGCATACACAGAAAAACTCCCAACAAGCAGATAACAACTAAGAAAGAATAAGCCAAAGAACGTTTTTTTGCTATTTTTGCAGGTATAATTTGCTGCAAAAACATTGTTGATACAACTATGCCGAAGCATAGGCGAAAACATTGAGCAGACTCTTAATTCAAGGTCTTTTTATTCTGCCTTTTTAAGGTTTCCCAGATGAACGCCCAACACCGCAGATTCTTCCAATTACCAATATCGGTAATACTCCCATTTATCCTCAACTTCATTTGCTGTGTAAATGTATATTCCCAAGAATTAGCAATGAACACCTCGCCACCAGATTTTATCACAAATTTTTCGGTCGTGGCAAAAAACAGTGTTTATGTGGAAGCTGGTGGAAGCGCGTTGATTTACTCGGTTAATTACGACCGTTTATTAACTCAAAATTGGCTTGCCCGCATCGGCGCAAGTTATTTGGGCTTTGGAACAAATACCTTGCAGGACGGTGTTGCAACAACACTCCGAGCGAATGTATTGTTAATACCGCTAACCTCGTCGGTACTTATCAATTTCCCACAAAGTCCTCATCATATCGAACTCGGAGGAGGCGCAACATTACTTTTCGGAAGCGCATTCAGCGATGTAAGTAATCAAGGTTTTAACAGTTTAGAAGGTGCGTTTGCCGGTGCAACACTTATCGCAGCGTACCGTTTACAACCTGCTGAAGCCGGATTTTTCTTTCGGGCTGCCTTTACGCCGGTTATGCTCTTTACACCAATAGCGATTGCTCCTTTACCTTGGGCAGGCATAAGTTTTGGCGGAACATTCTAGCATGTTGCGTTGTTATCGTATTTAAGATAAACAGCCCAATGATACTAATATCAAGGTTTGTCATCGTACATATGAGCAATTTTGGAGATATTTTCACAGCGCACTACACTCATCTTTTTTGTAGATTACAAAAAAACTGTGATTCTTTCACAACAATTGATAGAGGCAGTTCGTCATACAGAATAGAGTAAGGGTTGCCATCACCCAATTTGCCTCAACACCAGTTTTTCCATGAACGGTACTTTAGAACCCACACGTTCCGACATATTGTCTGAAGAACAAGCACTCGCCGAACAGCAGCGTTTCGACGAGCGCAAGCGTGCTTTTGAAAAAGAAGCACTTCCATACATGGATTCAGTGTACCATTTTTCCTATAATCTCACTGGCAATGGTGAAGATGCGCGCGATTTGCTACAAGAGACATTTTTGAAAGCATTTCGTTTTTTCGACAGTTTTGAACGGGGAACTAATTGTAAAGCATGGTTGTTTCAGATTGCAAAGAATTCATTCATTAACCGTTACCGAAAACAGTCTCGTGAGCCTGATAAAGTGCGATATGAAGAAATCGAAGAGTATTACGAGACACTCCGCCCTACAAATATAGATGCGAATAACCTCGAAGAGACTTTATTCAATACTTTACTCGATGATGATATTACTCAAGCTCTACAAGCACTTCCCGAAGGCTTTAGAACGGTCTTAATACTGAGTGATATTGAAAGTATGACGTATGAGGAAATTGCCGAAGTATTGGATATTCCCATAGGAACAGTTCGCTCACGCTTACATCGCGCACGGAAAATTCTCCACGACAGGTTGTATTTTTACGCTAAGGAAAAAGGTTTTAGTGATGGTTCTCCGCCGCCACCGGAGGAATAAACAAGCATCATCCCCACGTTCACCACAGCCATTTGGCGGTATTACTTCGATTGTTATCCTTACGTTTTCTTCAAAAGCAGCAATGCACATTCACGACGAACATATTAGCGCCTTTATAGACGGACAACTGCCACACCAAGAACACTTGGCTGTGGAAGAACGTCTGCGCCATGATGAAACTTTAGCGACGGAATATCGCTCCATCCAGACAATAAAATCACTGTTGAACAGCCGCACCAATACACTGCGCCTTACTACACCTGCCGATGCACGCCATACAGTATTGGTGAGTATTGAACAAGAATGGCATAGGACCAAGGTATTAGAACGTATTGAACAAGAGAGTAAGCGCCAAGCAAGCGGAAAAATAGAAGAAGCCGCTTTACAGCAACCTCTGCAACAACAACCAGCACTGTCGTTAGTCAGTGGGAAAGCCTCTACGCATACTCTTTCTACGCAGCACTCTCAACAGAAAAATACTCAACAGAGCCTGCGCAGTACGCCCAAAATTATCGGTTTTCTTCAAAAGCGTCCGTATATCTTGGCGGCTGCTCTTGTCGTAGTCATTGGTGGATGGATAGGCTTGCGTTTCTTATTCTCTCCTCCAAGTAATCTTGAACCGATAGCAACACAAGAAGCCATTGATACTCGCTTGGCGAAAACAAAATATGAAGGTGTTTTTATTAAAGAATCGCTCCGCAATTATCATGCTGTATGCGAAGGAAAAATTACTCTTCAATACAAAACCAATTCCTTTGAAGAACTTGATAAATTTTTCCACGCCAATGGTATTCATTACAACATTGTGCATCCCAAAATAAAAGCTGATTTGCTTGGTGGTGTCGTCTCAGAAGAAAACGGTAAAAAGTCCGCCCATCTTGTCTTTAAGCACGGCGATACGCTACTCTATATGTGGGAAATTGACCTTGATGACAATGTTATTCGCCATACGTCTTTCCAAGACAATGTATGGAATCTGCTTCGCAAAGGAGAATGGCTTTGGGATACCGCAACCGAAGACTCTACTACGGTAGTTTTTTGGGAAGATGATAAGCACGGACATCGCACACTCTGTTCTGTCGTCGCTACACTACCTCAAAAAGAATTACAGCCGCTCTTTCAGTAAATCAGGATAGGAAAATGCCTCGATAGAAGTTGGATCAGAAAGAGCGTATTTTGTATTGTCGGTTGCTGTATATCACATCACCTATTTTTCTGTTGTCAATTTTTCTCTTCTTTCCGCCCCGATTTTATCGCCCACAAAAGCGCCAAAACTGACCAACCACAAGCAGCAATCGGCAACCAATCGCCCAAGTGCACATACAGCGTTGTATCATTGCAAAGTGGCACAGATGCTTGCAAAACAGCCTCCGTATCAATTGTAGTACGTTCCAGCGATAATCCAATCGGAGTCAAAAAACCGGAAATTCCGGTATTGCCACATCGTGCCACATACCGCTTTGTTTCTACCGCTCGCATTGCCGCAATCATATAATGCTGTTCCGGTCCCGGAGTGTGATTAAACCAACCGTCATTCGTGATGACCGTCAAAATATTCGCACCTTTGCGGGCATATTCAGCAACAAAAGCGGGATAAATTGATTCAATACAAATGACCATGCCAATTTGCACGGTATCGCGCACCGCACCACGCTCACGTACAAGCGGTAAAGGCTTTTGTTCGCGCCCCAATCCCCATCCTGAAATCCCCACTCCCCATGTCAGAGCCTTGACGGCAAACGAAAACATCTCTGCGTATGGCACTCGCTCGGCAAAGGGTGTCAGTTTCATTTTGCGATGAATCGGTACTTCGGGCGGATATGGCGCAAAAGCATCACTATGCGTGATATTGCTTGCCGGAGCTAAGACCATAGCGGAATTAAAACTTTCCGCATAAAGTGTGTCGAACATTCGCGGAATGACTGAAGCGGTAACAGGTGCCTCAGTACGATTCCGGTACAGTTTATCGCTTGGAACGCCCGTTACAATAGCGATTCGCGTGGTATCTGCCCATGTGCGCAATGCTTCTAAGTAGGGATAATTCTGTGGAAGTAAAATACGATATGGAATCGCCGTCTCGCTCCACAGCACAAAATCAAGTTGGGCAGTCGCTTGAGAAGTCATTGTGGAAGATGTGTCTTGAACTTGCTTTACAGTCAGCATCCTCAAAGAATCCGCTAATCGCAAATGCAACAGAACCTGTTCTTGAGCGCTGCCTTGCCATTTCCCCCACGGGTTGATATTTGGTTGAATAATGCCGACGCGAACTGTCGGGCGAGTTTTTATCAACGCTTCGTGGGCATAATCACGCACACGGAACGCGCCATAAGCCACTACCACCAAGGCGACACCAATCCCAATAACAATTTGCACACGACACGCGGAGGTAATTTGCAAAACCCGCACAGCAAATGAATTCAGGCCCAAAGCATTGTTCTCTGACGCATTCTGCCGCGATAATTCATCCGCCTTAAAGAACATCTGAGCGAAAAGACTGTTGAAGAACACTATCACAAAGGAAAGCCCCCAAACACCTGCCAAATCAGCGATTTGGATAACAGGCGTGTAGTAGGCTTGCGTGTAACCGAGTGCTTGCCAAGGATACGAGGCTTCACCGAGACTATGCAGCCATTCAAACGCCGTCCAAAGAAACGGTAATGAAATAAGCGCTGCACTGCGTCCTAAACGTCCGCGCACATATTTGTAGCCTATCATCGGTACTGCAAAAAAGAACGGATGCCCTAGCCAGAGCGCTATACCTGCCGCCATCAAATACGGATCTGCTTCACGCTGCCATGAACTTACCCACCAATTGCTGACACCATGAAAAACAAAAAACGTCCAGTACAAACGACGAAGCGTTTGTCCGACTCCTTCGGTACGCTCTAAGACCAGCAAAAGCGGGATAAAACCGACATATGCAACAATACCAAGCCATGAAGGAGCAAAACCAATTCCGAGAAGAAACCCTGAAAGTGTAAGAAGTAATGCGGTACGAAAATCAGGCAAGCGGGAAAATTTCATACGATTGGGACGGAAAAATCGAAAAGATAGTTATGAACCGTGCTGTGCTTTTAAGCTATTCACACGCACTTCGTGAAGTCGCACTTCGTGAAGGTGAAAGAAGAAGCGTGTTTGCCAAACTACAAGCACCAATCCGACAATGATATTTGCACTAACAAGGCGCGAATACCAATGATGACATCCGCGAAAGCGCTCTACAAGTTCCTTTGAAGACGCATTCGGCGCATCGAAACTATTGATATTTCGACGCAAATCATTCATTATCGATGTTAAACCCAACGCATATATTACCCAAATTAGCATCATACTGAGTAAAAGAGTAAGTGCGACTTTGTAATACTTGGTGTGCTTGAACGCAAAAAGTAAGGCAAACCCAATACCTGAGAGAGTTGCACCAATAAGTTCCAACATATTCAATCGGTGTAAAATCACACCGTTTAACGTTCCCGCAAGGTCTTTAGAAGGCAAAACCTTAAAAATGACCGGCGCAACGCCAATACCAAAAAACGCTACCGCACCCACCCACAGCATTATACCAGCATAAAAGCAGAGCATAGCCGCAAACAGTGTACGGTAGCTTATCAATTCTTCCGATGATTGAGCGTTTCTTAATTCCATCGTGGCGGTTAATTCGTTTCCGGTTTCCATGTACGGTCAAAGGTTGATTTCAAGCCTTGCCAGCACTCAAAATAATCTCGTTGCAACATACCTGTTTCCAAAGCAAATTTTGTCGGCTTGACGGCAAAGCGTGTTTCAAACATAAATGCAAGTGTTGCATCAATGTAATGTGGCTTCAAATCGGCATTCACAGCTTTGGTGTACGTCGCTGAATCAGGTCCGTGACCGGACATGCAATTGTGTAAACTGCATCCGCCCGGCACAAAACCTTCTTCCTTCGCATCATAGACGCCGTAAATCAAACCCATAAATTCGTTCATAAAATTACGGTGGAACCACGGTGGACGGAAAGTATTTTCAGCGACCATCCAACGCGGTGGGAAAATCACGAAATCAATATTTGCCGTACCGTGAATTTCGGATGGCGCTGTCAGAACAGTAAAAATTGATGGGTCGGGGTGGTCAAAACTAACGGTATTAATCGTTTGAAATTTTTTCAAATCATATTTGTACGGCGCATAATTTCCGTGCCAAGCAACGACGTTGAGCGGCGAATGGTCAATCTTCGCTTCCCAAAGATTCCCATGAAATTTTGCAATAACGCGGAAATCGCCGTCCTTTTCTTCAAAAGCAGCCACAGGCGAGAGAAAATCACGCGGATACGCGAGACCATTTGCACCAATCGGACCTAAATCCGGCAAACGGAACGTTGAGCCAAAATTCTCGCAAATATATCCGCGAACTTCGCCATCAGGAGCTTCGACTTGGAATTTAATACCACGAGGAATCACGCAAATTTCACCCGGCTGAACATCCAGTATCCCCAACTCTGTCTTGAAAATGTGCCGCCCTTTTTGAGCAACAATCAGCATCTCCCCGTCAGCATTGTAAAAGAATCTATCAGTCATTGAGGTATTCGCGGCGTACAGATGAATCGCACAACCAACGTGCGTTGTAGCATCACCGTTTCCGCCCATTGTCACCATCCCACTCACAAAATCTGTTCCCGCCTTGGGCTGGGGAAGGGGATTCCAGCGCAATTGATTTGGAGATGTTGGCGCTTCATCAAACGGCGTGCAGCGTATCAAACCGTTGTCTATCCGTTCAAACGGTGTATGGACAACGGAAGGACGAATTCTATACAGCCACGTGCGGCGATTTTGCGTGCGCGGCATCGTAAACGCCGTCCCGCTCACCTGCTCGGCGTAAAGGTTATAGGGAACTCGCTGCGGCGAATTCTGCCCTTGCGGAAGCGCATTGGGAAGCGCTTCGGTAGCAAATTCATTCCCAAAACCGGACAAATAGCGGTCATTATCGTGTGCGGCGTGTGTGCCGTTTTTTACTTGGGGAGTCGGTGCTGTTGCGACCATATTCCACACTCCTGAAACGTGTACAAAAATTGTTCAACCATTGTATGTTCAACTATTCTAAGAATTTTCTTTTACAAGACCTCCAAATTAGCGTTTTCGCGCATCCGATACAAATTATTTCCACGCTTTTTCGCTACCCGCGAATAACACATAACACACCAAAACCGAATATACCCCAATATACCACCAAGACAAAAAAGCCGTTCCTACAAATACAGTAGAAACGGCTAAAAACAGTTATTGTATCAACAAAACCACACTTACCGAGCCAATATAATAGCGACGTGATGATATGATTCAGCACCATTCAATCGAACAGAAGCAATATACAAGCCGTTCGGAAGCGCTTGTCCTTGCTCATCACGTCCATCCCATGTAATACGATTCTCACCAGTTCTTACAGAAGAGATATTCATTGTATAGACAATTTTTCCGCTTGAAGAGCTTACGGATACTTGCACAGGTACTGATTCACTTTGCATCCAAGCAATCGTGGTCGTCTCTGCAAAAGGGTTCGGATAGCTTTGTAATTTCATGCTTTGCAGCCTTGCACTAGAAGAATTTCCGCCGAAGGACTGCTGGGCAATGCCGTTGATATTATCACTCACTTCAGGGTGATTCGCCGTAATAGGCAGTATTTCTCGCACGGAGCTTCCTTGTACGACGGAACTATGGATAATTTCTGCGCTATATTCCTTATCAACAACGAAATTTGTTGTACGCACAAATATTGTTGCAAAAAGCTCTGAAGATTTCGGCATAAGACGGAGCGATTGCGACCACGGTCCAAAACGACTTAAACTACCTTCTACGCCTTGTGGCATATTCACCTCAATCGGATTTATCGTTCCGAATGCCTCAAGCGAATAAGAACGTACAGAGCTTGGTTCGGTGCGGGTTACAGGACCAAAATCCAAACGACTCCTCGACAAACGCAAACGCGCCGTTTCACTTGTTCCCATAAGACGCAATGTAACAGATGTACTTTGAAGAGTATGAACAATTGCACCGCCGTAGATACCACGCCATGTCGGGGCGAAGCGTACCAATACACGCTGGTACAAACGTCCTTGCTGCGGCGGAATAACAACACTTTCATACCAACGACCATCGTCATTCAAACTCAATAAGAAACCATGCGATGCTTGCAACGTAATGGCTCCAGAAGCGCTTGAGGCTTCAATCCAGTATGTTGCTGTGGAAACAAGCGGACTTTGAACATTTTGAAAACGCAGTACACCTGCTTCTAAGTGCGAAGAATGGAAGCGCAAGCACGGCTCAGAAACATTTGCGCGTAAAGTAATGGATGAACTTGCCGAACCAACGCGGTGACTGATAACTCCGGACATTGTACCGGTGGTTGCAGCTTCCACAAGGACATAAATAGAACTGGCAACTTCACCATCAACAGCTTGCAAGCGCAACTCATTGCGCCACTCTCCTGCCCAACTTGTCGAAATCATCATTCCCGCCGGAGCAGTAATAACCACCGACGAAGAGAGATTCGTCGCGCGGAAGAAATACGACGCAATGGTACTTTCACGGAAGGGAATGTTGCCCAAATTGAGTTCTTGCGGGTTACTGAGAAACACTTTTTGCGTGAAAGCAGTAACCGGCAGTTCTGCGACAGTCGCGCCAATGGCATGGCGAATGACTGCAGAGATAACGCCCTCGCGCTGCGGTGCCGAGCGCACCCAAATTTCTGTGCGGACAGCGCTGGTGTCGGTGATTGGGCGCTGTGGTGGCTGTACAGTTAGTGTTTTTTGCCATGTTCCCGTCGAACTCTGAGCAATCTGCACATCGCCCGCAACACTTACTGTTAGCGGGGCAAACATATTCCACGCCGACACGTCATATTTTTGCGGTACAGAAAATTCACCGATTGCCGTCGGGGCAAGGTTCAGCGAGCGAGGATTCAGCACAAGAACGGCTGTCGTATCTATGCCGCCGATAAGATTCACTTCCACACTTTCACTTTGACCATCATAAAACAAGCGCAATACCGCACTTCGTGAGCGCAAGACGCTTGGGCGATAGCGAATAGTGAGCGTTTGTGTAATATCCGAAGGAATTGCCGTACCAACAGGATGCGTATTAGCAATAATACTGAAATCTGACGCATCTGCACCATTGATTTCCACCGCACGAAGTCGCACTGTGGAAGACGCAGTATTGCGTAACTGCAAGTTTAAGATAGACGCCACGCCGGCACGCACAGATGGGAATCTCAATGTCGTGCTTTCGGCGCTGATACCATTGACAAAGGTGAAATTTTGTGGCGAAACGGCGCTGTTTGAAGACGTAATCACCTCAACAATACCCGATGCCCCTGCCGCAACAATTGCGGTAATTTGCGTTGGGCTGTTGATTGTGAACGAGCGCGCATTGACACCACCGAATTGAACAAGAACGGTATTCTGAAGATTTGTTCCGGTAATCACAACCGACGTACCAAAACCGCCGCGCGTAGGCGCAATAGACGTAACCGTAGCAATGACCACTGTCCCACCATTACCACCATTACCTCCGTTGCCACCATTGCCGCCATTATCACCATTTCCACCATTTCCACCATTGTTTGTGGTAAAATTAAAGGTTTCTGCCGAACGCGCTACATTGGTAGGCGTAACGACCTCTACAGCACCGGTTGCACCTGCGCCAAGAACAGCAAGAATTTGCGTCGGATTTATTACCGTAAAGGTTTGAACATTTGTACCACCGAAGCGAACAGCACTAACATTGACAAAATTTGTTCCCGTAAGAATGACAGCAGTACCGACACCACCGCTTGCCGGAGAAAACGAGGTAATTGCTGCAAGCTGCGATGTTGAACCGTTACCACCGTTGCCATTGTTACCACCATTTCCACCACCATTTTGGAAGGTAAACGACGTAGCGGATGAAGCAGTGTTTGTGGCGGTGATGACCTGAATTTGACCCGTAGCGCCCCCGCTTGCAACAATAGCAGTGATGCGGGTTGTACTATTCACGGTAAATGACTGAGCATTTACGCCGCCAAACCGAACTGCTGTAACATTAGTAAAATTTGTTCCGGTAATTACGACCGAAATGCCCCGTGTACCCGAACTTGGAGAGAACGATGTGACACTAGCGGGCGGCGGCGGCGGTACAAACGTAAAGTTCTGAGCAGAAGACGCTACTCCGACAGGCGTGGTAACCTGAATTTGCCCTGTAGCACCGCTACCGACAAGAGCAATAATTTGTGTCGGGCTGTTCACGAAAAATGATGTTGCGGCAATACCACCAAAGCGCACGGCTGTTGCTCCGGTAAAGTTTGTTCCGGTAATAGTAACAACAGTGCCTTGTCCGCCTGATGTTGGAGAAAAAGCGCTCACTGTCGGCGGTTGCGGAGGCTGAATAAAAGTGAATGATTGAGCCGACGTTGCCGTATTTGTTCCGGTAACGACTTGCACCTGACCGCTTGCTCCGGCACCAACGCGGGCGGTTATTTGCGTAGGGCTATTCACGGTGAACGATTGCGCGGCGACCCCACCAAAACGCACCGCCGTTACCCCGACAAAATTTGTTCCGGTAATAATAATTGTTGCCCCTTGTGCGCCACTTGTCGGAGCGAAGCCTGTTATCATAGCAAGCGTGCTACCGGAACCTGTGCTTTGCAAACACGCCGCAGCCTCGGCGCGAGTACGCATAAGCGTTGCACAAAGCGGATGAAATACAACATCTATATTGGCGATGCCTCCGCTAAGGGTGTGGCAATAGCTCATAATTGTTCCGCGACTTGGTACGACGGTTGTGATACAGGGCGACTGAAGAGCGCAACGGTCAATTGGTCCGCCTGCCCAGGTACAGCTATGCGTGTGTGGCGAACCAAAATTATGACCAAGTTCATGGGCAACCACGATTGTCGTCCAACCCGGATCAATAGGAAATCTTGCACTGAGATTACCCGAAACACCATAACCCGCCGTACGACTGCAAAGTGCATTTATGTACGCCACTCCACCGCCCAATCTACGCGAGGACAGCAAATGTGCTAAATCACGCTGTACACCGGTAAATTGACTATTCCACGTTTGCTGAAAAAGATTAAGTGCGGCGCTAGCATTAGCAGCAGAAGCATAAGGATCCGTCATCGTCCAGACCTGTACATGCGAAACAAGGAGCCTTGTATTAATATCGCGCTCATAAATTGCCGAAACCGCACCAATAAGCGCTCCGGCATATTGTACTGCCTGCGATTGGCTTGAACCCAAGGCTTGGTAAGTTGCGAAATCAATATCAATAGCAATTTCTGCTGTTAATTGTTGGGTAGATTGGAGTGACGCGCCGTTTTTATTGTTATTTTGCTTCGGGTGGTCGTGGTCGTCGTGGGGAATGTCATCACCGGTTGTTTCGCAGGAAAAACTATGCTGTTGCTTTGGTGCATCCTGCTCATACAGCACGTAAGCATCATCGCTTTCATTTATTGGCAAAGAGCGTTGACTTTCGGCACTCTGAGGAAGGGCTTCAATGGTGTACAATTGCTCGCCCGTTCGCAACGTCATTAAAACATTTCCACCAATGATACTGAAGTTCACATGCGAGTTTTTATCACCATTAACACTCCCGCGATACATCACAAAATCTGCTCCCGGAGCAATAAATTTATCGCCTTCGGGAGTTTTTGCGACAAATTTCGCACTCTCAGAAAAAGGATTATAAGCTTTCAAGGATAACCGCATCAAACTCCCGGCAATCGGTACATCAATGCTTACTTCACTAGGTTTCATGGCAAATGTGCGCTCAAAAGCATCACGCTTCAAGGTAAGAGGAGTATATTTAGACAATAATGCTCCGGCAGGTTCAAAAGCGCGCCGAAGCTGTACAGAAGATTGTAGGGTTGCTGAGGGAATTTGTTCAAAGAGCACGGGTGTTTGTGCAGAAAGAGCAACAACAACACCCAAAGCCAAAATCAACATACACAAAAGTAGGCAAACACTATGCGTAAGCCATGACGGAGAAGAAAATGAACGATTCATAACGCATCTCAAAAAAAGTTGAACTGTGAATTGTAACTCGGCACAAAATTCGTTGTTTTTGGCGTTGAAAACATGAATCTGACCGTCATCATTTTCTAGTCCGAATGGTCATATTTTCATAGCTAGGTTGGTCATATTTTCCTATACCAAAACGTCATTTTGTCGCATAGAAACTTTGTTTTTGCGGCATTATTTTGTAGCTTGCGATTGAGCGAGTTCAATAATCCAGACAACACAAATACATGGTTACTTTATAGCGACATTTCTTCTTTCCTCACACATTTCACCCCGAATTACTATGGATAGAGATATTATCCCCCTTACCGCCACTTCAACGCTGGAGCGTGTGCGCCACGTGCGTCAAAACAAAATGATTCAAAAAGTGCTGGATAAAGATACCAGCATTATGATTGAAGACCCGCTTGAGCATGAAATGGTGCTTAATATGGGTCCGCAGCACCCGGCGACGCACGGTGTTTTGCGGGTATTACTCAAAGTTGATGGCGAGACGGTTGTCAAATGCGTCCCCGAACTTGGTTATCTGCATCGCGGTTTTGAAAAGCTCGCAGAAAACATGACTTATCACGAATTTATACCGCATACAGACCGTTTGGACTATATTGCCCCGATGTCCAACAACGTTGCTGTCACAATGGCATTTGAGAAATTAGCCGGTGTAGAAGTACCGGAGCGTGGTCAATGGGTACGGATGCTGGTGTGCGAATTAGCCCGTGTGTCTTCGCATTTGCTGGCAATGGGCTGTACTGCAATGGACGTAGGCGCTCTAACGGTATTTATCTGGACATTTGCCGAACGTGAAAAATTATACGATTTGTTTGAAGAAATTTGTGGTGCACGATTCACAACGAGCTACTCTCGTATCGGTGGCGTAGCTAATGATCCCGACCCAACCTTGCTCAAAAAAATTCGTGCTTGGCTGAATGAGTTTCCCGAAAAACTCAAACAAAGCGAAGGCTTGGTCATGAAAAACCGCATTTTTATTGACCGCATGGCAGGAATTGGCTATTTGCCGCGTGAAAAAGCGATTGCGCTGGGTGTTACCGGTCCTTGTTTAAGAGCATCAGGTGTAGATTATGATTTGCGCCGCCGTAAGCCGTATTTGCAATATGATAAAGTAGATTTTGATGTCATCACCGATACTGACGGTGATTCGTGGGCACGATTCAAGGTTCGCGGCGCGGAAATGTGGGAAAGTGTAAAAATTCTTCATCAGGTCTTGGACAAATTGGAAACGCTCAAAGGTCCCGTGATGGCGAATAATCCTAAACACGTCGCCCCGCGCAAAGCGGAGATTTACACGCGCATGGAAGAACTTATCAATGACTTTATGCTTGTCAATTATGGTACCATGCCGCCTAAAGGTGAGGCGTATGCTTCAATAGAGAATTCCAAAGGCGAGTTAGGCTTTTACGTCGTCAGCGACGGCTCAGGTCAGCCTTGGAAATGCAAAATTAAATCTCCTTCGACAACGAACATCCAAGCGCTCCAGTTTATGGCAGAAGGTGCGATGATTTCTGATGTGGTTGCTATCATCGGTTCTATTGATCCTGTCATGGGCGAAGCCGATAAATAATCTTAAGAACGTACACTTAAGAACGCACTCCAAAAAATTTACCATGAAGCGTAATTGGTTTTGATACAACTTCCAATTACGCTGTTTTTTTTTTACAATACGCTTCTAACTACAACGTCAATCATTGTACATACAATAGTATTTTTACCGTTGATATTTTTTTCTGCAAACACTTATGACTATTGAGCAAGAGTTAAAAACCTCACGTTTTCATAATGAAATACATAAAGCAGAGTTAAATATTATGTTTACAGCAAGTTGGTTAAAAACACACGTAAACAAACACTTAAAGCAATATGAATTAACAAATGAGCAGTTTAATGTCTTGCGCATCATTCGCGGTCATGAGCCTCATCCAGTGTGTGTGAAAGACATTACTGAACGCATGATTGACCGTAACTCCAATACAACACGCTTGTTAGACAAACTTGCAGAAAAACGTCTTATTCGCCGAACACCGTCAAAAGAAGACCGCCGCGAACTCAGTATTTCGCTAACTAAAGCCGGGCAAAACCTTTTGAAAAACATTGATAACGATGAAGAGAAAAACAAACTGACCATTTCAAATGGACTGAGTGAATTAGAGGCACAACTTCTGAATGTACTTTTAGACAAATTACGTGCATCAGCACAATGAAACTTCTTTGATTTTTAATTCGTATAATAATTGTACATACAATAATATTGCAAACAATAATCTTATAAACAATGATTGTATTTATTCACAAATTCTTCATTATATTTCGGAGTCATTTATCATGGAAACACGTATTAATGGTTTGCACCATGTAACAGCAATTGCCGGCAAGCCCCAAACGAACGTTGATTTTTACGCAGGAATTTTAGGATTACGCTTTATTAAAAAGACGGTAAATTTTGACGCACCAGATATCTATCATCTCTACTATGGAGATGAGAACGGCTCTCCCGGCTCAATCATGACATTTTTTCCCTTCGGACAAATTCAACGTGGACGACGCGGAAATGGACAAATGTCGTACACTGCTTTCTCCGTTCCTGAAAACTCCATGAGTTTTTGGATAAACCGCCTCCAGAAATTTAATATCAATGTAGAAAAGCCGCAACGCAGATTTAATGAGGAATTTATTCGTTTCGATGATAATGACGGTTTGGGAATAGAACTTGTAGCGACAAGCAATGACAACCGCCCTGCATGGATAAGCGGCTCTATTCCTCAGGAGCATGCCATTCGTGGGTTTTATACCGTTGCCTTACAAGAAATAAGTGGCGACCGCACAATTGACCTTCTGACAAGCCAAATGCAGCATCGTTTAATTGCCGAAGAAGGCAATCGCATGAGATTTGAAGCGGGTACCGGTGGCGCGGGGGCGTATGTTGATATTATTGGTAATCCTGAAGAAAAACGTGGATTGCAGGGCGCTGGAACGGTTCATCATCTCGCATTCAGCACTGACACCGATGAAACCTTGCTTGCAACACGCGAGGTATTGGCAGAAAAAGGCTTTGATGTTACTCCGCTTATTGATCGACAGTATTTCCATTCGATTTATTTCCGTGAGCCGGGCGGTATCCTCTTTGAAGTTGCGACGAACCCACCCGGATTCACTGCCGATGAAAGCAAAGATGCACTTGGCACAGCTCTTAAACTTCCGGCATGGTACGAGCCGAAGCGCTCACTTATCGAACAACATTTAGAGCCATTGGAGGTACGGGCGTTCTGATAAGGTACTTAATACTCTTTGCTTTTTGTGAATAATCAAAGCGCGAGGAGCTATTTATCATCAATGATACAAAAGCTCCCCGCGCTTTTCTTATTGGTTATTTGCCGCCAGTCCTTCTCTCAGAAATCAGCGCAATGCGGTTTCCCTCCAAATCCAAAAACTCAGCAACGAAGCTATTTTCGCCCACCGAAGTTTTCGGATATAACACTTTCCCGCCCATTTCAACCGCCTTGCTCAAGACCATATCAATACTTTTTGTCCGCAAATAGACTAAAGTGCCAGTTGTGCTTGGCTTATAGATTTCACCTTTCGCCAACGCACCACTGGCTCCCGTTGCGTTTTTGCCGAATGGGAACAATGCCATTTCATTTCCGTCAATCATTTGACGGGTAAAATCCACGCCCAGCACTGTACTGTAAAACCTTGTAGCCCTCTCCATATCTAGCACGGGGATTTCACAATAGGCAACAATATTAGCTGCGCTTACGGCAGAATTTGTGCGATTTTGTGTGATTGGTGGAGTATATGTCCAAAGAGCATAAAACAAGCTGCAAACGCCACAAATGCTTGCAATACAAAAAACAATAAGACGAATGTTTTGCATATTCATAAATATCTACGCCACATTACGAAACAATTTCGCATCCGCTACAAATGGTCCGAAAGGTAAAACCGAAGCAATAATACCGAGAATAAGTGTTTTCATGCTCCAGCTATATTCGATTTTTGCTTGAATGACTTGCAAAATATACAACACAAACAACAACCCATGCAATGAGCCGACAACACGAACCATCTCAGGTTTTCCGGCAAGATATTTCAATGGCATGGCAATAAACAGCAGCACCAAAAATGAAATGCCTTCGGCATAGCCAACGATGCGCAAACGTCCGAGCTGGGTTTTCAAAGAAAAGTTACTCATAATCAGAGAAGACAATGTAAGAAAAATTGATAGATTGCATATTGAATATCTGTATCACCGCTTGTTTTCAAAAACACTGTGGAATAACAACCACAAAGAGTATTAGTTTCTTTCTACCACGTTTATCATGGTTTATCACCACACTATACAAGTCAGCCTTGAAGAAGATGCAAACGAAAGACTGCTACAAGCAGCCGTTGCCGAAGCATTAGCAATATCCTCAGAGACGATTACTGCAATAAAAAAACGTAAGCGCTCTTTGGATGCACGTTCAAAAATCGTCAAGGTTCATTTGCAACTTGATGTGTATGTAGACGAAACGCCTCCTAACGAGGAATATAGCTTCTCCATTCCCAACCGCAGTACTGCCAAGCCTGTTATCATCATCGGTGCTGGTCCGGCAGGGTTATTCGCAGCCCTTCGATTGCTCGAACTTGGTTTCAAACCTGTTATCGTAGAACGCGGCAAAGATATACAAGCCCGACGACGCGACTTAGCCGCTATTAACCGCCAACACATTGTAAACCCTGATTCTAACTACTGTTTCGGCGAGGGTGGCGCAGGAACATACTCCGACGGGAAGCTGTACACGCGCTCCACTAAACGCGGAGACGTACGAAAGGTCTTGGAATTGCTTGTTGCACACGGGGCAGCAGACAATATTTTAGTGGAAGCGCACCCACACATCGGGACAAATAAGCTGCCGCATATTATCGCCAATATCCGCGAAAGCATTATGAAAGCAGGCGGAGAAATCCATTTTCAAAGCCGCGTTACGGATTTCATCCTTCACAACAAGCAAATTCGCGGTGTCCGTACAGCAGACGGCAAAGAATACGATGCAGAACACCTTATTTTGGCAACAGGGCACTCTGCACGTGATGTATTTGAATTGCTTGCGGCAAAACAGATACTCATTGAGGCAAAACCTTTCGCAATGGGACTGCGGATTGAACATCCACAAGAGTTGATTGACACGATGCAGTATAAATCAAAGTCTGGGAAACGGCATCCTCTCTTACCTCCGGCAGCATACAGTTGGGTGGAGCAGGTCGAAAACCGTGAACATGGCGGTGAGCGGGGCGTATTCTCGTTTTGTATGTGTCCGGGCGGAATTATTGCGCCTTGTGCGACGGCAGAAGGGGAAATTGTTACCAATGGTTGGTCGCCCTCGAAACGAAATAATCCGTATGCAAATTCCGGCGTGGTCGTGGCGGTGAATCTGCCGGATGTCGCTCCGTATCAGCGTTTTGGCGCACTGGCGGGTTTACGATTTCAGCAGGAATTGGAACGCATCGCTTTTGAAGCAGGGAAAATGACGGTAGGCAATAACCTTACAGAAGCGAACAACACGTCTGAGCAAAGACTGTATTCGCAAACCGCACCGGCACAGCGCATGGTGGATTTTATTCAAGGGAAACTTTCGACAACACTCCCCGAAACGTCCTATCAGCCCGGCATTCTGAGTGCGCCGCTCCATGAGATTTTGCCACCAATGATAGCCCGCTCACTGCAAGATGCCTTTACTCAACTTTCAAAAAAAATGAAGCCGTATTTTACGAATGAAGCGGTTCTTCACGGCGTAGAATCTCGTACATCCTCGCCGGTTCGTATTCCCCGCGATACGGAAACATTGGAACATCCTCAGATTCGCGGCTTGTACCCATGCGGAGAAGGAGCCGGATACGCCGGAGGTATCATTTCTGCAGCGATTGACGGACAGCGCTGCGCCGAGGCTATTGCAAAACATCGTCCATTAGCGCTCTAGTCTTGACGAACAGACCAAAGTCTTATGGCAATCTCTGCCGCACGAGCAACTCTGTTGCTGATAAACGCAGTATTTCTAAGGTATCTTGTACGGCAGGAAACGAAGCGCCTTGATACATTTTCGCTTCATGCTCCACAAACAGCACTGTTGGGGAAATCCAATGCCATGAGCCGTTAAAATTGAGTGGTCCGTCAGCAGGTGCAATGCCGATATAAGTATATTTTCCGTTTTGCTCGAATATCATGCCCGTACGTCCACGTGCAGGCGGCAACGGCTGACCTTCAGCTACGTAGAGTTTTTGGCGTGTATCGGTCAATTGTCCTGTTGTTTGCCAATCAACATACCACGTTTTGAGTAGTAAAGATTCATCGAAAGCAGGTGTAATCGGGCTTGTACAGGAAACAACGAGAATGAGCGTAAGAACAAAGCACTGTCGCCATAGGGTACGCATTTGAGAAGGGTTACGCATTGGGGAAAGAAGGAAATAACGTGGAAGAATGGTTACTACAAAGATAAAGAGACATGAGCAGCGAAAAAGTCACAAAACCTGCTCTTGCAGAAATCTAGGACAGACACAGCCCTGAGCCGCGCATTATCGGTTTGCTACGGCAGGTTCACCAAAAATGTCATTCTCATAATCCACCTGCCACAGCACCAGACCTTGCGCCGGAGCAATTGCGCTTGTGTGGAGGCGTTCTTGGCGTGCCAATGCCGCACGAAGGTCATCAATTGTACGTTTGTGCAAGGCTGCATCCATTATCGCACCAACAATTGACCGCACCATACCATACACAAAGCGGTCAGCCGCAATACGAAAATGCCACGTGCCGCGCTCTACTTCCGTCCAGTACGCTTTTTCAACCGTACAAACGTAGTTTTCGGTATCGGGATTATGTTTGGAAAATGCAGTAAAATTATGCTTCCCCAAAAATACTTCTGCTGCAGACTGAAGCACGAATGTATCAAACGCTAAGGTTTGCTGCCACGCATAATACCGCCGGAACACGGAAAAATCTTGTGTGAGCGTATAGCGATATTCACGCCGAACAGCATCAAACCGAGCATGGAACGTATCCGCAACACGCTTCGCAGCACGTATGCGCACATCAAAGGGCAGTGCTGAATTGAAGGCACGTGCTAATTTCTCGTCAGGGATAGTACAGGTAATGGGTACGTCCACGTGCGCGACCTGCCCGAAACCATGCACCCCCGAATCGGTGCGTCCTGAACCAATCACCGTAACGCCCTCACCGACAATGCGCTTTACGGCTTCTTCCAGAACTTCCTGCACAGTCAAAGCATTGACTTGGCGCTGCCAACCCGCATACTTCGTGCCGTCATATTCAATCAATAATGCACAACGCTGCCGCATATAACCTCTTACTTTGACCGTTTGGAGCGTGTATTTGTGCGGCTTTTCGCTTGCTTTCGTTGCGCATTGCGCTCCATTTCTTGGAATAATTCTCCAATGGCTTCGTTAATCAATATCTCAATTTCGTCCTCGCCGAAAGCATCATCAAGCGGGTGGGGATGCTCTTGCACACGTGCATCTATCAAACGCTCAAATTCCTCTCTCGTAATTTTTCCTGAAAGTAATTGCTCGTAAAGGTCTTTTTGAAAGGTGAGTTCAGAAATAGTTCTGTCAATATCCCGCGTCATTTCTTCGATAGGGTCAATACCTAATTTGACGGCTTTTTGGAAATCTTTCACTAATTTTCCTTCTTGCGTCCGCTCAATTTTCTTTCGCTCATCTTTCAGCCGCGCAAGTTGTCCTTGACAAAGGTCGAGTTCTGCCAAAAGCCGCTCTATTTCTTGCTCTACAAGGTCTCGCAAAGCAGATTCTTCACTGTTCAAAATATCTTCTACATCAGCAAATTCCGCCTCAATAGCAATTAAATCAGCAATATCGCCATGCTGATAGGCAGTATTGATGCGCTGCATAATACTGTGAAAACGCTTTTCCAATGCGGTATTTCCGGCGGCTTTGTCAGGATGAAATTTTGCGGCAAGACGTTTGTACACCTCACGAATGCTGCGTTGCTGCTCTTCGGGAACAGGCGGTGCGAAATGATTGAAAAAATCAAACCCCATCTTTGCACGTTCTTCCGCCTGCTCACGCATAAAATCTCGAAACTCTTCTTCGGACATCTCCTGCGGCAGCATATCGGCAAACATATCGCGCAAATCTTCCTTCATCCAATGGAAATCCTTGCGCTCGGCTTTGGAGAAGAGTTTTGATTGAGCACACCGCTCTAAAACATCCTGCATGTCTGCTTGCAGTGTATGGAGCGCTTGCATTTTTTGTTGAATCGCTCCCGATGATGTGGTAGCGATACGCTGAATTTCTTCTTTGAACCGTTGTAATTTACCACGCTCGGTGTTGACACGCTTGAGCAAGGTTTTATGCTGTTTACGCAAAGAGACCAATTTTTCTTCTTGAATGCTCAAGACACGCTTTGTGCTGAGTTGTGCCATAATGAAAAAAATGTGATGATAAAAATTATTACGTCAGCGACGGCGGAACAGCAGGTAAATCCACGATAAACGCCGCACCCTGCCCAAGTTCGCTCTCGCAATACACTGTCCCGTGCATTGCTTCGACCATGCGCTTTACAATAGACAAGCCAAGCCCCGTTGAATGTTCTCCGGCGGTCGGGCGAGCAGAAAGTTTGGCAAATTTACGAAAAAGATTCTCTTTGTCGTGCGGAGAAAGCCCCGGACCTTCGTCCCGCACCGTAATACGGACTCTGTGATTTTCGGGGCGCGTTACGCTGACAAAAACGTTTTTGTCGCTTGGCGAGTATTTAAGAGCATTGGAAACGATATTTTCCAGAACCTGTACAATTAAGTGCGCATCTGCCAAAACCATGACAGAATCTTGCTCCGAGCGAAAATGTACTTTGATACGTTTTGCTTCGGCACGTTCACGAAAATCTTCCAGCACACTCTTTGTTACGGCGGTGATATTAACGTTAGCAATACTAATGTTAATATGCCCCGTTTCAATAGCATTGACATCCAGCAATTCCGTGATAATCGTGTGCATCCGCTTCGATGTATCTTCGATACGTTGAATCTGACTACGCATATCGTCCGGCGACATTTTTTCGTAATAAGAGCGTAGCATAGATGTTGTCATCATAATGCCTGTGAGCGGATTCTTCAAATCATGGGCAACAATTCCCAAAAACTCGTTTTTTTCGTTGTTCAACTGCACCAGTTGAAGGTTCTGCTCTTGCAGCCGTGTATTGGCAATTTCAATTTCACCGGCTTGTTCGTCCAAAATCTTGAGTTGGCGTTCAATTTCCGTCGTACGTTCCTCCACCATACGCTTCAAGACACGGTTACGCTTCTCTAAATGCCTTGCCCAGTACCGTGCAGCCCCAAACATCAAGCCAATGATCACTGCAACATACACCCCCCAAGCCCACCAACGCGCATACCAAGCGGGCTGCACACTAAAACGATACTGCGTTGGTTCACTCCATAAAAAACCTTCCTGCTGCGCACGAATTTGTAAAAGATACTCACCGCTCGAAACAGACGGATATATTTCTTCAGCATCGTACCGTGCTTCGTGCCAAGCAGTGTCAATCCCTATCACCTCGCCATTACCCCGCACACGCACAAGACGTGTTTGATACCGTATTTTTTCCGCCGGATAGGAAAGCGCAGTGAATGCTGCTTGCAAATACAAACCGCTTGTATGATCGAGGTGTTCACGCCCAATTACTACGCCATTTGCACGTAATGCAACGATTGTTGGCATTTGCGTTTGTGGGACAAGTTTCGCAAACTGACGCGACAGCAAAAGTCCGGAGCGTGTTCCAAGCCAAAGCTGGGTTGTATTGTCTATAACCAAACTTCTATATCCGGGAGCCATAACCATTTTTTCTAAGCGTAAATCAACGGCAATGATTTGATTGTGCGTGTACATATACACCCCATGGTCGGTAGCAAATATCACACCGCCTTTGGGAGCAACCGTGACCGACAGCACATTGCGACGGGCTATCTCACCCGAAAATGGGATAGTGTCTGCCCTACCGGAATGATAATGCACCATACCGTAGGTGGTTGCAAGCCAAATGCTCGTGTCGGACTCCACAGCAAGGTCATTGACAGCAAACGTCTCATGGAGAGGGAAAGGTAAAGCAGCACTGATATTTTCAAAACGATCTTTGGTACGATTGTAACGAAATAGATAATGCCGACTGTCTTTTCCTCCGACAAAGAGTGTTCCTTGTTTTGATTCTCGTAGAACAATTGCAGCACCCGTCATTCCCTCTGCTGCGCCGTATTGACGCATAGCACTCATCATACTTTTCGCAGAGCCTCCATTCACGGCACTAGAGCGCTGTGCATCATTTTTAAGCGAAAACAACCGCTGATCGGGGTTTTGGCTTAACCACAACGTTCCATAACGGTCTTCATAGAGAGAGAAAAAGTAGTTTTCTGCTTTTGCTTCTTTGTGTATTACCGACCATGAAGTTCCCTGAATCTGTAACAAATACCCTCCGGATGTCCCACAAAGGATTGTGCCGTCAGAGCGCTCATCAAGAGACATAATCGCCCCCAAATCGCGGTCGCTGACACGCAAAAGTTCTTTGTTCGGCAAAGAAGATTGGTTGGGATTGACACGAAGCAATACAGCGCCATCGCTGACTAACACATCACCATTGTGAGCAAGAAGAACTTGCTGAATAAACGGTCGTTCAAAGGGCAAATCCGGCTTCAAAAATGTGTACGGATGCAGCAGAGAAATCCCGTCATCGGCACTCACCCATACATTCCCGTCATCAGCGACACGAACATCGTTAATAGTTTTGGAATCAATGTAACGCAAAGCGCGAATGTTTCCCGTTTCAGCATGACAGACATACAAACCTAAATACCATGTCCCGATGTATATATTGCCGGCATTATCCGTACCGAAGCAGCTCACATCGCGTATTTGCACAATGTGCTTCCACGCACGCCGTGCGTTATTTGTTTCGCGGAGCGAGGTTTCATACACGCCATTATTGGTTGCAATCCAGATTATGCGTTTTTCTTTGTCACTTAACATGATAGCACTGATTGCAGTAAAATTGGCATTGCGCACAGGAATCTCCTGAAAAGAATCGCTTGCAACATCAAAGCGAAACAACCCATGCCCACGCTGCGAGACAGCAAGCAGCGTACCATCGTCTTCTTCTGCAAAGGAAAATGTTCGGGTAAAACTATCAGCGGTATAGCGCGAGTCAAAAGAGAAGCGTTTCATTACGCCATTGCGAAACCGTACGATGGCATCAGGTTCGCCCAACCAAATATCACCATTAGAAGCCTCAAAGAGAGATTTTGCATAAAAGAGTGTAGAATCACTACGTACAGTTGCTCCCCGTAAAACGGTCGGGAAGCGGACACCATCGGCATCTTCACGGATTTTGACTAATCCTAAATCCGTCAACACCAGCACTTCGCCTTTGCGGGTTTTTAAGAGCGCTTTGATATATGGACTCGGTAAATTTTTGTGCAGAGTAGAATGTTTACCGTCAAACCTTACGACACCAGCATCGGAGGCAGCCCACACAAAACCACGACTGTCTTGTACACTTGCTTTTATCAAATCTGTCGGCAAAACATTGCTCAAATTATAGGTAACAGCTTGCATATCAATTTGTTGTGCATAAAGATATGGCATAAAGACGACAATCACACCATATACTAACACTCGCAAGCAATGCCTACAAGAATAAACTCGCAACAAATTAAGCAACGGCATAACAACAGGGAAAGCAAGGGTGAAAAAGCGTGGATAGCGCGGCAAAGCGTGATGCAGCGACACGTACGTGCGGCGAGAGAGAAAAGAACCTTCGTGCTAAGAGTTTTAACCATTTGCAGATAAACGAGTAACCTCGAACAATTCACCACCCGAACTCTTTAATTTAATGATTTTCCCCACAAAATATCGAATTTTTTTCATTGCTCCGGGCGGTCATTATCACATGTGTTGTTTCCTTTAAGACAATCGCTCATCTAAATCTTCTTGCGATACTTCAACAATAGGCAGCTCGACCGTAAAGGTTGCCCCATGACCAAGTTCGGAATCACACCAAACACGCCCCCCCATTGCTTCGGTAATTTTCTTCACAATAGATAAACCCAACCCCGTTGAGTGTTCGCCTCCGGTAGGTTTAGCAGAAAGTTTCGCAAACTTTTGGAAGAGTAGCGCCTTATCTTCCGTGCTTAAGCCGGGTCCTTCGTCTTGAATTTCTACCCGCACATAGCGCTCAGAGACTGGTAAATGTTCGATTGCTTGGGCTTCGCGGGTAAAAAGTGCCGGCATTTGATTGCTTTCGGAAGTCATAATACTCACGAAGACATTTTTTCCGTGTGGCGAGTATTTAATCGCATTGGATATAAGATTTTCCAAAATTTGCATGAGCGCATTACGGTCACACATCATCATAATCTCATCAGCCTCATGATTAAAATGTAATGTCAACTGTTTATCCTGCGCCCGTAAATAATATCCTTCGACAATATCATTGACGACCTCAACAATGTTGATAGCAATAGGTGTAAACTTAAATCTCCCACTTTCAATAGCGTTAATGTCCAGCAAATTCAAAATTGTTTCCTGCATACGCCGCGCTGTGATAAGAATATGTCCCATCTGTTCACTCACTTCTTGCACGGTCATTCGAGATTGATATTGTTGGACAATTGAAGAACTCAGAATAATGCTCGTGAGCGGACTTTTCAGGTCATGAGCCGCAATGCCCAGAAACTCGTTCTTTTCCGTATTCAGTGCAAGCAAAACCTCATTTTGCCTCTTGATTTCAGTATTTCCGGCAGAAAGTTCCGCCGTGCGCTGTGCAATTGTACGCTCTAATTCCTGCTGGCGGGCTTCTATCCTCCGCACACGAACTTTATACGCACCAAACCCTCCAATCACCAACAGTACTCCCACTGTAATTTTCGCCCACAGCGTCTGCCACCAATGCGGATGAATGATAATTCTTAGCGTTGCACCTTCGTCGCTGCGGATACCATCGTAATTCGTAGAATGGACGTGAAGGATATATTCACCGGCTTCAAGATTGGTATAAGTAACTTCGCGCTTTGTACCAAGATCGATCCAATCATTATCGAAATTCTCCAATTTGCAGAAATACTGAATTTTCTCCGGTAACGAAAACGATAACGCAGCAAACTCAAACGCAATAAAACTATCATCTACCGACAAGTGTAGTTCACGCTTTTCACTAATAATCGTATCTAATGCCACAGGCTTGTTAGATTTTTTGAACGATGTCAACACAACTGGAGGAGATAGATAGTTTACCTGTACGCTATCGGGGTGAAAACGTACAAATCCCGCTACACTGCCAAAATAAATATATCCCGCACGGTCTTTGAAACACGCATCCTGATTAAACTCCATACCGGCACGATGGCTTACTTCCTCGAATGTGTTAAATGTGCTGTTTTGTGGGTTAAATCGTGTAATTCCTTTGCCGGTCGTTAGCCAGATATATCCGTGTGCATCGTCTATTACACTGTACACATAACTACTCGGCAGACCGCTTCCTTGCTTAAATACGGAAAAACTTCCATTAGAAGGATCAAAGCGATTGAGTCCGTTCGCCGTTCCAATCCATAACACCCCCTTAGAGTCTTCTCGAATGGATGAAATTTCGTCGCTGCTGATAGAGTTGGAATTACGCGGGTTATGGCGAAAGGTTGTAAATGTGCGGCTACTCGGCTCAAAACGATTCAACCCGCCTCCGCGAGTACCTACCCACAAGACACCACGGCGGCTTTCATACAATGCTCGAACAGCATTAGAACTAATTTCCCCTTCTTGAAAGGCAGTTTGTTGAAAGTTCTGAGACTGCCTTGGGGATACATCAGAAGAAAATGTTTTGCGAAAAGTGGTAAATGCACCCGTTTGACGGTTCATCATTGCCAAGCCACCACCGGTAGCCACCCACAATGTTCCATCAGAAGATTCCAAAATTGAATAAACAGCATTATGAGGTAAACTTGTTGGATTATTTTCATCGTGTTTGTACGCAAGAAATGCGCCACTCGCACGGTCAAATCGACACAGCCCTCCACCGTTTGTTCCAACCCACAGTACTCCCGAACGGTCTTCGGCGAGCGCCCAAACAAAATTATTACTCAAACTGCGGGGGTTTTGCGGGGAATGTTTGTAATTAGTCACAGCAGAGGTTTTAGGATTCAACATATTTAATCCATCTGCTAACGTTCCGAACCAAATGTTCCCTTGTTTATCCTCCAGCATAGACATCACAATACTCGTACCGGTACCGTCATCATTACTGACAAATTCAAAACGATACTCGTCGGAATTGAAATAACATAAGCCAGCACCGTCCGTCCCAACCCACACGGTATGACTGCGGTCTGTCAAAAGCGATAATACGGCATTATGGCTTAAACTCTCACGTTGCTGGGCTTGATGGCGTAAAAGCGTGGAGGCACCAGTGCGCGTATTGACAAGTTGTACACCCTGACCGGAATATGCAATCCAGAGTAATCCACCGACACCTGCCGAAATTGCCTGCACAGGTGTATTAGGATATGGCGCAGCAATATGCGAAGTAATACGCTTTTGCGCACAATCTAGGCGATACACTCCCGAAGAAGCTGTTCCTATCCACAGCATATTTGTTGATGAAGAACGCTGCATCTGCTCTTGAACGGGAGAACGTACGGAAGCCAAACCTTGCGTCAGCGGATGACTTATCCCGGAAAGGTTATCCGGTGCAAATGAACGGATTTCCGAGTCCGCAAAACCTGCCTCTCGCCCAATCGTGTTCCATGAATTTGCCGAAGGGGTATAATAATAAAGCCCCTTTATCGTACCAACCCAGATATTTCCTTGCACATCAGTATGTAAAGCAACAATTTTGGATGTCCCGAATGGACTATTAGTGGAAAAAGCCTCTTCAATCCGATTTGTAGTCGGATTGAGTCGAAAAAGACCACTTCCGGTACCAACCCAGATATTTCCAGTATTATCTTCGGCAAAGGCAAACACATTTTGAGCTTCAGTTATTGCAGCAGGCATTGCTAAAGTTTTTGAGGCATAGTCGGCACGCTTTGTGGCTTTATCATTTGCTTGATTATTGACCAAATCCTTGGCAATATCAATCGTCGTAAAACGCCGTGAATACGGATTCATCCGGGCAATACCTCCACCAAGCGTCCCAATCCAAAGCGTCCCTAAGCGGTCTTCATACAAGCTCGCAATATAATTTTCGGGAAGTGCGGTAGAATCACCCTGCCGAGCATGATATACCGTCATTGTATAGCCGTCATAACAATTCAGCCCATTTTGTGTTCCAAACCACAAAAAGCCGCGCCGGTCTTGGCACATCGCCTGTACAGAACTTTGGGATAACCCCTGCTGAACGGTGGTGCGCTTAAAACGAATTTGCTGTGCAGAACTATGGACATGAACAAAAAACAAGAGCCCCCCAAATAAACAACCGTACAATACGTAACGTTGCAAACTATTCCTGTGGCTTGTCACAAGGAGAGTTTGCAAATAAGAAGAATGCCCGAATATAGACAGAATGGTTTCGTGATACTTCATTTCCCGTAGAATCATCAACTGCATTGGCAAAGAAAAGTGTGAAATGACGCGCAAATTACAAAAACTCTACCAATGTCCGAAGTATTGTTCGTTGAAATTTACTATTTTACGTTTTCAATTCTGTTCCCTCTTTATCATTTTCTGCTCAGTATGCCCGCTCCAAGCCTTTTTCACGAAATAGCCGGACTACCAACCGAACAAAAAAATCCCGAAACAGCACGGATAGATGTCGCTTCGGTGGAGGAAATTTTACGGCTCATTAACGACAACGACACCCGTGTACCACTTGCCGTTCGAGCAGAACTTCCGGCAATTACAGCCGCCGTAGAGTGCATTGTTGAACGGTTCAAACGTGGCGGACGGCTTATTTACTCTGGAGCAGGAACAAGTGGACGCTTGGGCATCGTGGATGCGTCTGAATGCCCGCCTACCTACGGCACACCGCCCGAAATGGTGCAAGCGCTCATTGCTGGTGGAAAAGAAGCCGTTTTTCAAGCCCAAGAAGGGGCAGAAGACAAGCCCGAAGTCGGTGCAAGCGACCTCGCAGTACTCAATGTTTCTGCCAATGATGTTGTTTGCGGCATTGCAGCTTCCGGCAGAACACCGTATGTGCTGGGAGCCTTGCAAGAAGCCAAACATCATGGCGCTGCAACAATCTTGGTAACAACCTCCACACGCGAAAAACTCGCTGAACTCGGCATCACAGCTGATTTCCTCATTTGTCCGAATGTCGGACCGGAAGTTATTATGGGTTCCACACGCATGAAATCCGGCACAGCACAAAAACTTGTTCTTAATATGCTCACAACCGCCTCAATGGTGCGCCTAGGGAAAACATTCGGGAATGTCATGATTGATTTGCAAATGACCAATGCGAAATTGGTAGAACGCGCAAAGCGTATCGTGATGGACATTACCGGAGCAGACTACGACGAGGCTTCGCGGGTATTGTCGCTTACAGGTGGACACGTTAAAACAGCACTGGTGATGATTCTCGGCAATTACGATATTGACACCGCCCGTAAACGCCTAGACGCGGCAAATGGCTTTGTGCGGCTGGCGTTGGAGGCTTGAGGTCGCGGTTAAAGAATTTTTTCTGTAAGACGGCTCTTGTTTTCAAACAAGAACATCAACAAAGAAAAACATATTTCTCAAGATTCAGTATTTATACCACCTGCGAGCGACTCCGGCGCATTGTCTGTGCTGTGTGTTGAGGGCTTTTCGTGAAAAATGGGTAAATGTTTGTTGAAAAGCAACATAAATACCATCCCCACACTCACGCAGGAATCAGCAACATTAAACACCCAAAAACGTGTATATTCTCGACCAAACAAGAAAAAATCAGGCATGTCTACATCCATAAAATCCACAACCTTACCGTAAAAAAGCGGGCTTTCATCATAGAACACACCATAAAACACACGGTCTATCAAATTCCCAGTCGCACCCGCAAAAATTAGTGCTAATGCGAACCGTGCGCCAAAATGCTTTATGTCCAATCGCGCTAAATACCACGCCAGACCAATACTTGCAACGACGGAAAACAGACTCAAAAATATCTTCCCTGCTCCGAAGCTAATACCAAACGCCATTCCGGGGTTTTCCACGTAAGTAATCCGAATCATATCGCCCCAAAGAGGAATACTCTCGTAAAGCGTCATTCCCGGATGATTCCACCCCAAAAGATGAAATCCTTTAACCCAAACTTTTGTGAGTTGGTCAAGCATAATCATTATGGCTGCAAAGAGCAATAAACCTTTGTTGTGAATACGTTGAAGCATGAAGTATTGGTCAAATTAATGATGAACATGATGAGTCAAGTATTGGCTTGAAGAAATGCAATCTAGCACATTTCCTGCTTTCTATCAAGATTCTCTTGCGGGATTACCAGCCCAGAAACGTAAAGCGCCCGCCCGCTACACCGCGTCAATTCGCAGTTTTGATGTGTACGCAGGGCTGGCGCTTCAAGTTTCAAATGGAAAGACTATTTGTTATTCCACTCCGGCAATCTTCCGGGCGTATACGGTGCTTGCGCAGCTTCCATTGCCTTTTCGATACGAGGAATTTCGGTTTCTACGAGCGTTTTCAGTTTTGCTAATTCCTGCTCAAATTCCTGCGCAGCAACAGCATAGCTGTCCAAATGCGTTTGCGGTGGTGCAGAAGTAGAAGAATACTGCTCATACACGATATTGCTCACACGCTCTTGTATGCTTGGCGGCGTACCTTCGTTGCGGGAAGCCAAGAAAGAATCGCCACGAAGCAGGCGCAGAAGAGCATTTAAGCGGCTTTCAAGGCTTGCAGCATCATCGCGGAGTTTCGGGGCATCAGCAGACATCGTTTCTGCAAGTGCCTTTTTGATGCTTCCAAGACGAGATTTAGCGTTATTTGCAACGTCCAAGGCTCCCGAAACAGCACGCTGCAAATTCGCCACTTTTTGCTGAAATGCAACAAGCGCTTTGCGGTCTGCGGCTGGCAAAGTCGTGTTGTTAAGCGGTACAACATTGAAACTAACAGGCTCGGTAATGCTTGTTGTTACGCCGTTTACACGCTTCGAGAGAAATACTTTATATTCACCCGGAACAACCCGCGCACCACCATATTCGGCTTCCTCAGCTTGATGCTGCGCAATCGGCGTTTGGTCGGCATATCGCAAATTCCAAACAACACGCTGCACACCCGCACTATTGCTTACGCTGATGCGACGCACAACATTCCCCGCCGCATCAGTGACCGTTGCGAAGTACGCCGGAGCATCCTCTTCTTCTTCGGCACGAAGTTCTTCGCCGCTCGGATACTTGGTTGATCCGGCTTTCTCAGCATCGGTACGAAGCTGTTTTTTTGTTTTCAAGGCATCTTTCAGATACAGCGTAAACACCGCACCAAATGGAGCATTCTCGGCAATATAGAATGTTTCACCCAAAAATCCTTTGCCTCTATCACCAAACGGAGTAGATTCTACATAGCACAGCGCGTCTTTTACAGGGAAAATACTTGCTTCTTTGCTTGCGTCAAACTTTCCTTGCGCCATCGCCCGAAGCGGCGTATAATCGTCCAAGATGTAGAAACCACGCCCGAAGGAAGCCAATGCAAGGTCGTTTTCTCGTTTTTGAATCGCCAAATCACGCACGGGAATCGTCGGAAAATTACCTTTGAGTTGTTTCCAAGCAGCACCACCGTTTACGCTTGCAAATACGCCAAACTCGGTACCGACAAAAAGAAGACTCGGTGCAACATGGTCTTCAGCGATGCTCAGAACCATGCCGTTTTCGGGAAGATTGCCTTTGAGTGCGCTCCACGTCTTGCCTGCGTCATTTGATTTGAAAAGATACGGCTTAAAATCACCGTTTTTGTGATTGTCGTAGGCAATGTAGATGACATTTGCATCGTGCTGCGAACAATACACCGCGCTCACATAAGCCTTATCGGGCGTACCACCGACAGGCTCAATTTTACGCCAATTTTTTCCGCCATCGTCGGTAATTTGCACCAAACCGTCATCCGTTCCAACTACGATAAAACCTTCTTTCTTGGGCGATTCCGCCAGCGCGGAGATATTACCATAAAGCGCCGTAGAAGCGTGTTTTGCAACAGCATCGGCAGGCTGAATTTTCCCCATAACGGGAAGTTTGTCGCGGTCTAAACGACGCGATAAATCAGGGCTGACGAGTTTCCACGTATTACCTCGGTCATCAGAACGGAAGAGTTTATTTGCCGCAAAATACAGACGTGAAGCGCTGTGTGGGCTGATAATGAGCGGGGCATCCCAATTCCAACGCAAAGGCTCTTCGCCTTTGCCCTCGATCGGCTTAATTCCTAAGTTTTCGCCGCTTTTTTTATCGTAGCGCGTTAAGCCGCCGTGTTGGTATTGTGCATACACTTTAGTACCTAACACATTTTGTTAGGTTTTCCAGAGTCTTTGAAAAAGTTCT